>Ga0209358_10000018_pt1 | contig 178647 bp, 163 predicted proteins | sample LauGreFa1BDMLBSN_2_FD_187574 | JGI IMG/M metagenome (GOLD analysis project Ga0209358, IMG submission 187574) | Freshwater lake microbial communities from Lake Michigan, USA - Fa13.BD.MLB.SN (SPAdes) (version 2) | ecosystem: Environmental > Aquatic > Freshwater > Lake | place: Lake Michigan... | reverse complement strand
AAGGGCTGGACCTACTGGAGGTGCAGGATTGGCTTGACCACCTTTCACTTGCAACTTTACGTAGCCAGAGATTTCTTTTGCCATTTTTATATGTTTTTTTGGTTAAGCGTCGGACCATTATGGAACCGACTCCCAAATACCCACACTTCGAAAAGTGTAAATTGGAGGGCGAAGGTATGACAAATCGGGATTCTGGCCAAAAAAAATCCCCCCAGATTACGCTGGGGGGACCTTTTTACCTTTTTCCTTCTAACTCAGTTTCTCTACCTGCATGTAGTTTAATTCCACAGGAGTAGAGCGACCGAATATCTTTACGGTCACTTTCAATTTCTTCTTTTCTTCATTCACCTCTTCTATGACGCCATTGAAGTCATTGAAAGGTCCCTCTATAATTTTGATCGTCTCGCCTAAAATGAATGGTTCGCTGATAGATCCGCCCATGTCGTTCATCTCATCCACCTTACCCAACATTTTGTTGACTTCAGACTTTCTTAATGATATAATATTGCCCTTAGAACCTTTACCGTCGGTTAAAAAGTGCATTACATTTGAAATATTGCTGATGTGCATTACGATATCATCGGAGATAGGCCCCTTTGTATCTAATACTTCCATCATAACATACCCTGGGAAATAGTTTTTCTCGCGCATAACTTTTTTACCGTTTTGCACTTTATATACTTTCTCCATTGGTAAGAATACTTGCTTAATGATGTTGGTCCAACCATTTCTAACAATATCCTTATCTAGGTATTCCTTAATTTTCTTCTCTTTCCCACTTACCACGCGCAACACATACCATTTAGTATCTGGAGCAGTTGCGGTTACTGGGGATGTTACTACTTCTGTTTCCATTGTTTACTTAAATAATGAGTATATCAACTTTAATAATTGGTTGCTTGAAAAATCCATTACCCAAACCAAAGCAGTTATAATAACAGTAGCTACTAATACTATCACTGTACTTTGCTGTAAATTAGCCCATGAAGGCCAAGTTACTTTCTCTTGTAACTCCAAGTAACTTTCTTTGAAGTAGTTAGCTATTTTGTTCATTTTATTCTTTTTTTTAAGCCACTTATTTTGTAAATATAGCAATTTATGCTATAAATCTCCGCACGGGCACTAGGATTCGAACCCAGATCAAAGGTTTTGGAGACCCGTATGCTACCGTTGCACCATGCCCGTATGAACCAAAAGTCTCTGGTAATAGCTTTCGCTTCACCAAAGACTTTCAGTTATATATTCAGTAAAATTACTTAACGATTTCAGTAACTTGACCAGCGCCTACCGTTCTACCACCCTCACGGATCGCAAACTTAAGACCTTTTTCCATCGCGATTGGTTGGATCAACTTTACAGTGATGCTAACGTTATCGCCTGGCATTACCATCTCAGTTCCTGCTGGTAAAGAACATTCACCAGTTACGTCCGTTGTACGGAAATAGAATTGAGGACGGTATTTATTAAAGAATGGAGTATGACGTCCGCCTTCTTCTTTTGACAATACATATACCTCAGCTTTGAAGTCTGTATGTGGAGTGATCGTTTTAGGAGCACAGATTACCATACCACGACGGATATCTTTTTTCTCGATACCACGTAATAATAAACCTGCGTTATCACCTGCTTGACCTTGATCCAATAATTTTTTGAACATCTCAACACCTGTTACAGTTGAGCTCATTGGAGCATCCATCAAACCTACGATTTCTACAGCTTCACCCACTTTGATGATACCTCTCTCGATACGACCTGTAGCAACTGTACCACGACCTGTGATAGAGAATACATCTTCTACAGACATCAAGAATGGTTGATCAACTGGACGTGGAGGCAATGGAATGTAAGAATCTACAGCATCCATTAACTCAGTTACTTTGTCTACCCATTGTTGCTCACCAGCTAAAGCGCCAGTTGCAGAACCACGGATGATTGGTGTATTATCACCATCAAAGCCATAAGAAGTTAATAAATCGCGGATTTCCATTTCAACTAAGTCTAACAATTCTGGATCGTCCACTAAGTCTACTTTGTTCATGAATACAACGATTTGAGGTACACCTACCTGACGAGCTAACAAAATGTGCTCTTTTGTTTGTGGCATAGGACCATCCGTAGAAGCTACTACTAAGATAGCACCGTCCATTTGAGCAGCACCTGTAATCATGTTCTTCACATAGTCAGCGTGACCTGGACAGTCAACGTGCGCATAGTGACGAGTGTCAGTTTGGTATTCTACGTGTGCAGTATTGATAGTGATACCACGCTCTTTTTCTTCTGGCGCACCATCAATTTCATCGTAGTTTTTCTTTGCAGCTAAACCTCTCTTAGACAATACGTCTGTGATAGCAGCTGTTAATGTTGTTTTACCATGGTCAACGTGGCCAATGGTACCAACGTTTACGTGAGGTTTCTCCCTCTTAAAGGTCTCTTTAGACATCTTTATTAGTTTTTGTTTTTTTTATAATTGCCGTTAATAGACCACCTAGTCCATCAACCATAGCTTTCTTTTTTTCAATTGCCGAATATAAACCTTTTTTATGGATTTATACTTTGAGCCGTTGATGAGAATTGAACTCACGACCTCTTCCTTACCAAGGAAGTGCTCTACCACTGAGCCACAACGGCCTTTCTCATCTGCTCTAATTGGAGCGGGAGACGAGGCTCGAACTCGCCACCTATAGCTTGGAAGGCTATCGCTCTACCAAATGAGCTACTCCCGCGTTTCCGATTCACTTCAAATCAAAAGAACTATCGTAAAAGCTTACAAAGCTATTACTTTTTTTGTGGGCAGAGTAGGGTTCGAACCTACGTACTCGTGAGAGAACAGATTTACAGTCTGTCGCCTTTAACCACTCGGCCATCTGCCCGAAATCTTTTTCGAGCCGGAAATGGGACTCGAACCCGCGACCTGCTGATTACAAATCAGCTGCTCTACCAACTGAGCTATTCCGGCTTGTTACGACCCAATAAAAGAACAGTACCCATTTTTTGGGATGGCAAAGGTAATGGAAATCTTTATTTATCAAAATTTTAGGAAGAATTTTTATACCCTTTTTGGGGTATTTTCAAAAAAAGTATAGGAAAAACATAAAAAAAGGCTCCTTGGAGTAATCCGGGGAGCCTTTTACCAAACTTACATTACTAAAATGGGCCTATGCCGCAAGTCTTTCTTTTGTTTTTTTAATTTGATTTACAATAGAATCAAATGCATGTTCAAAAGATGCTTCAAAATTTTTTGAAGAAGCTTTTACAAAACAATCTTTTCTGGGTATATGCACTTTAATTTCTACTACTTTATCTTTTATGGCATGTACTAAATTATCTAATTTCAGATAAACTTCCACCTTGGTTATTCGGTCATGAAAATGAGCTAATCTTTCTAATTTCTTGTTCACTAATGCTAATAATTTTTCGTCTGCATCAAAATGCACGGTTTGAATAATAATGTTCATACAATTTCTTTTAAATGATTAAAAAAAGAACTGATCAGAAAGTTTTACCTTCTGCCCTATTAAGTTACAACAAATTCCAACAAACCAAGATGTAAAAATCTTTTTAAGAAAACTTTAGGATTAGCACTGATAAATATTATGCTTTGGGGTGTGCCTTGGCAAATACCTCTTTGAGCTTTTCGATGGTATTATGCGTGTATACCTGTGTGGCTGCAAGGCTTGCGTGGCCTAACAATTCTTTCACAGCGTTTAAATCTGCTCCATTATTCATTAAATGTGTCGCAAAACTATGACGCAAAACGTGTGGACTTTTCTTTTGTAAAGTGGTCACCTGAGATAAATAAAATTTTACAAAACTATATACCGCTCTAGCTTGCAAGCTCTTACCTTTTTCTGTAACAAATAAATGTGGATTACCTTTAGCCAATTCGGGTTTTTCTAGCATGTATTGTACCAATTCTTGTGCGAGGTTTTTACTAATGGGAAGTATTCTTTCTTTATTGCCTTTACCCAATACTTTAATCACTGATTTACTAGCATCTAATTGCGATTCTTTACAAAGAATCAATTCACTTAAACGCATACCAGTAGCGTAAAACAATTGGATGACCATTTTTTCAGTGTAGCCCTTCCACCCTTCTGCAAAAGATAAATTTGCTAAGAGTTGTTCCATATCTTGCTCTGCAACAAATGCAGGAAGTCGTTTCGTGATTTTTGGACTTATCACAGTTTCCATTGGACTTTTCACCAAATGTTCTTGTCTTATTTGATATTTAAAAAAAGACTTTAAAGACGAGATTTTTCTATTCAAAGATTTACCGGTCATTTCGGTCTCTTTCATTCCAGCTAACCAAGATCTAACCATGGAGCCAGAAATTTGTTCTAGTGGTACTTTGTCGTATTGTGTTTCGATAAAATCAAAAAACTGGACTAGATCGTTAGAATACGCAGTGATGGTATGCAATGAGTACCGCTTCTCAAATTGAAGGTATGCTAAAAAAGCATTTACATCGGTATAGCGTGTATTGTTGGACATTGCTTCCTAAAGATAAGTATAGTTTAAGGAAGTCATCACTAGAAAAGAAAAAAGCCCCGGGAGGGGCTTTAAATATTTTAGAGGATTTTTTCAAGCCTTTATATTTTATAAAAGGCGCAGAAAAAATTAACCCTCGATTTTTCCGCTGAAAATTTGTTGCTTGTAGATTGCCTTTAACACTTGGAAACGTCTTTTAACAGATGGTTTCGTAAATGCTTGACGCTCTCTTAACTTCAATAAAGTTTTACTTTTTTCGAACTTCTTCTTGTACTTCTTAAGAGCCTTGTCAATGTTTTCGCAGTCTTTTGAATCAATAATTAACATAATATATACCTCCTCAGGCGTTTTTTATTTGGATGGCAAAGATAGGACATATGATTAAACTACCAAATTTTCCCTCATTTAATCCATAATTCCCTTGCCTTTTAGGGCCCCAGAGATGGCTTCATCCATGGCTCTTTCGGCAAATGGACGTGTCACTTCGTTTAATTCCTCAGTTTTGGCCTGAATTAAGTTCTTGTCTTCCATCGTAATAGCCAATTGAAGGGCTTGCAATGCATTGGCGCTTGCTGTGATTTCTTCCTTGGTTAAAATAGCAGCATTTTTTGTCAAAAACTTTTCCGTAACCGATAAAATTTGTTCCGCTTCGGTTTTGGCTTCTACCAATGCCCTATTAGCAATATCTTCTTTAGCATGCGTAATACTATCTAATAATCTTTGTTCTACTTCTTCATCTGTTAAACCATATTGTGGTTTAATATCAATGGTTTGGCTTACACCGCTTCTTAATTCTTTTGCACTTACTTGTAAAATACCATCTGCATTAATTAAAAAACTTACATCCACTTTTGGAAGTCCTGCAGGCATATTAGGAATACCTGTTAAAGTAAATTCCCCTAATTTTCTATTGTCTTTTACCAAATCTCTTTCCCCTTGATACACCGAAATGACCATACCGGTTTGGCCATCTTTTTGCGTTGTGTATTGCCTTCCAGCCTTGGTCGGAATTTTTGCATTACGCGGTAATAAAACATCCATCAATCCTCCCATGGTTTCAATTCCTAAACTTAAAGGAGTGATATCTAATAATAACATGGATTGATTATTACCTGCTAAAATATCTGCTTGCACAGCTGCACCCAAAGCCACCACTTCATCTGGATTTACAGAATCGTTGACTGCTTGTTGAAAAAACTCAGCCACCATTTGTTTTACCAACGGCACTCTAGTACTTCCTCCAACCATTAAAACAGTATTGATATCTGTTGCTTGCAAACCCGCATCACGCATAGCGTTGCTACAACAGTCCATAGTTCTTTTTACAATAGGTTGTATTAAACTTTCAAATACTTCTTTAGTAATACTAATTTTTTCTCCTGCAAATTCTCTTTCAAAAATATCAGCATTGGATAAAGTAATTTTTGCTTGTTCTGCAGCTAATCTAAGTTCTTGTTGTAATTTTTGATGATGCTTTAGGTCGTCAACTTTCCAAGCCTTCATCCAATACTCTATGATGGCTCTATCTAAATCATCCCCCCCTAAATAAGTATCTCCATTGGTACTTAATACTTCAAAAATTCCATTGGATATTTTTAAAATAGAAATATCAAAAGTACCTCCACCTAAATCATATACTGCAATAGTTTTTTCTTCTGTTGGATTCAACCCTAAGCCATATGCTAAGCTAGCTGCAGTAGGCTCGTTGATAATTCTTAACACATCCAAACCCGCTAATTTACCTGCATCACGCGTAGCCTGTCTTTGCGCATCATTAAAATAGGCAGGCACAGTAATCACCGCTTTGGTAACAGGTGTTTTTAAAATATGTTCTGCTCTCTTTTTTAATTCTGTTAAAATAACAGCGCTTAATTCAATGGGTGAATAAAACTGATTTCCAATTTGCACTTTGACCAAACTATCTGTATTGTCATCAATTATTTTATACGCAAAAAAGTCTTGGTGTTCTTTTACATCTTTATAAGATTTACCCATTAAACGCTTCGCACTAAAAATAGTATTGGCAGGATCTGTTTCTAAAAAAGATTTTGCCCCTGCTCCCACTGTTGTATTTCCGAATGCATCAAAATGTATAATACTTGGTACCACGCTAGATCCATCAAATTCTTTTAAGGCAGTGGGTTGTTTGGTTTCCGGATGTATAATCGCCACTAAACTATTGGTAGTACCCAAATCTATCCCCACAATCATCTCTGCTTGTTGTAAACTACCTGTTGCAATATTGATCCCTATCTTGGCCATTATAAAATTTTTACAAATGTACTTGCACTAAATGCGTGTAGCTTGCGAATTAAGGAATGATTTAAACGAGTGGTGTTTCAGAAGCCACTAGTTGGGTTTTGGATAAAGTATCATGCAAGGGCTTGCCATTCCATGCTAATCCAAAAAAAGAGATAATCGTCGTTCTAATACAAGCTCTTAAAAAGAACTGACCAATATGGGGTCTTGATCCATTTTGGGAAACTACTTTGGTTCCAGCCAACCATTTTGCAGGCGTTCTTAAAAAGATCAACTCAAATAAAAACACATACCCCCACATAGTCATAAAGAAGAATGCACCAAATCGAATGGGATAGAAACCCCAGTAATACACATAAAAATTATACCACTGATATAAGAAATAGGCTAAAATAAATATCAAAATAGTGTCTACTAAGAATTGAAATATTCTGGTTCCATCACCAAATGTTTGTGTTGTGGGGTTCATGATGCAAAAATATTGCTTTTTGTTAGTTATTTTTGCCGAAAGTATGCAACTATGACATTGATCCAAGAATTAAGATGGAGAGGTATGATTCAAGAAATTATGCCAGGTACCGAGGAATTGTTTGAAAAAGAACAGGTTTCTGGTTATATCGGATTTGATCCTACTTCAGATAGTTTGCATATTGGAAGCTTGGTGCCTATTTTATTATTGATGCATTTACAAAGAGCAGGACATAAACCATATGCCCTAGTAGGTGGCGCCACTGGTATGGTGGGTGATCCAAGTGGAAAAAGTGAAGAAAGAAATTTATTGAGTGAAGAAACTTTGGCATTCAATTTAGCAGGGGTGAAAAAACAATTATCTCATTTCTTAGATTTTGACGCCAACAAATCTACTGCTGCAGAAATAGTCAATAACTACGATTGGTTTAAGGATTTTAGTTTTTTAAACTTCATCAGAGATGTAGGCAAGCATATTACCGTAAACTACATGATGTCTAAGGATAGTGTAAAGAAAAGATTAGAAGGTGATAATGGAATGAGCTTTACAGAATTTACATATCAATTGGTGCAGGGATATGATTTCTACTGGTTGTACCAAAATAAAAACTGTAAGGTGCAAATGGGAGGAAGCGATCAGTGGGGAAATATTACAACAGGTACAGAAATTATTAGAAGAAAAACTGGCGGTGAAGCATTTGCCTTTACTTGTCCTTTAATCACTAAAGCTGATGGTGGAAAATTTGGTAAAACAGAAAAAGGCAATGTTTGGTTAGATGCAAACAAAACATCACCATACCAATTTTATCAGTTCTGGTTAAATGCAAGTGATGAAGATGCAACTAAATGGATAAAGATATTTACTATGTTAGAACCATCCGTGATTGAAGGATTGATTGCAGAACATACAGCAGCTCCTCAATTAAGAATTTTACAAAAAGCATTGGCTGCTGAATTAACCAAGTTAGTGCACAGCGAAGCAGATTTAACTTTTGCTATACAAGCCACAGAAATTTTATTTGGTAACGCTACTACAGAAATGTTGCAATCCTTGAATGAAACACAATTATTACAAGTAATGGATGGTGTACCTACTGTAAACATAGACGCTGCAAAGATTGCAGCAGGTTATGATATAGTGGAATTATTAGCAGACACAGCGATCTTCCCAAGCAAGGGAGAAGCAAGAAAAATGTGGCAAGCTGGTGGTATAGGTATTAACAAAGAAAAAATTACCACGGAGTTTACCACAGTAACCAGCGCACAATTATTACAAGGAAAATATATCCTTTTCCAAAAAGGAAAGAAAAATTATTATTTAGCAATTGTAGCATAAAGAAAAGGCCCTGAGTAATCAGGGCCTTTTCTTTATTTAAAGTACATTATTGAATCACTTTCCACATCTCTTCCGCCACATGTGCATTCCCTTTATCATTTAAATGTACTCTATCGTTTGTCAGTATACCACTTTCTTTATTGGAAGGATTGTTTGCAACACTATATTCATGAAAAGTTTTTCTAAGATCCACTAACCCTAATTGATTCTCTGCAGCGTACTTTCTGATCCAAGCACTATATTGATTTAAATCTCCATCTTGTGCATTAGAATAATCCGTTTTTTCTCCAATTGCTGCTGGCGTCACTACTATTACTTTTGCACCAGTCGCTTGAATTTTTTTCACCACTGCATTATAAAAAATGCCAAACTTATCATAGTCTGTACCAGTTCCAAAACTAGCTTTATGCCAAACATCGTTAACTCCTACCCAAATCACCACCATATCTGGATGTTGTGCCAATACATCTTTATCCATTCTCAAGAAAAGGTCATAAATTTTATTACCCCCAATACCTGCTCCTACTAATTCATATTGATCTTCTTTACCAGCCGCTTTGATTTGAGTATTTAAAACGTCAATATAACCCCCTTTTTGAACACCCATTTGAGTAATAGAGTCCCCAAAAAATAGCACTTTTTTCTTCTTAGGTGCTCTAAATGCCATTAAAAATAGACAGCCAATAAATGCTGTTAAAAGAATTAATTTATTTCCCATAATTTGAGTGTTTAATTTTTAAAATAAAAACTAGGTAAAAGTTAGGGCAAAATCATAATAATCAAGGCAATAAAGCATAAATATTTGGAAAATTTTACGCCTACCCCTATTTTTGCACTCCATTCAAAGAATGGCATAGGGATTGCCCGATAGTATAATGGTAGTACGACTGTTTTTGGTGCAGTTTGTCTTGGTTCGAATCCAGGTCGGGCAACCAAAGAAAGAAGAAGCCGCAACGCAAGTTGCGGTTTTTTTATTGGGCGAATGAGTGGGTCAAGCTAGCTTGGAGCCACGAATGAGCACAATAAAAAAAGGCAGTTCACGGAACTGCTTTTTTGCTTCTTCATTTTATGTTGGGATTTTCCCATTGAGTATCAGCGACCGAAGGGAGCTAATCCCCTTTTGAATTACCTTTATCCCATGAAGTCTTCATTAAAATTATTCCTAAGCTATCTAGTCGCATTAGCTATTACTATATTACTTGCATTCATAGACAGCGATCCAATAATTAGTTATTACTCAATAATTAAAGATGTATTTTTTATGTCTATCCTAATTTGGGGATTAGGTTTATTAATGTACGGGGTAAAATTAATGGCACAGAGAAAGAAGAATTAATCTACTCCACCACCACATCCACACTATCCAAAAGACCCAGAGCTCCTATTTTAGAATGCTTAGATTTCTTTACTTTATTCTTAGTGATATCAATAGAGTAATTAAATGAGGTTCTAAGATCTACTTTTTCTACATTCGTTTGATCAAAAATTGCATTGGCGAAATCACAATTGTCAAAAACAGAACCAGTTAAATCTGCAGAAGTAAAATCAACTTCTTTTAATAATACTTCTTTGAATTTTGTGTTTTTTAATAGTGTACTATAAAAAGACGCATTGGTTAAAACACATTTATCAAAAGAGACAGATAATCCAAAAGCATTAATATCTGGGAATTGCCATCCAGCCATCTTACAGTCAATAAACTTCACATCTCTAAATAAAACTTGATTCAATTTAACCAAGCTTAAGTCACATCCTTTAAAAATACAATTTATAAAAACTGCATTAGAAATGTCTACACTCAAGAAATTACATTGTACGAACTCACAAGACTCATACTCGGCTTTTACAAAGCCTTCAATAGTATAATCTTGCTTTTCAAATATTTTGTCTTCAATGATTTGCATTATAATAAATTTTATTCCTCGCCCTCCACTATCGATCCATAATCTACAAACAACTCTTCGCCCACCACAATATCTCTGATCGCTTCAAACCTCTCCCCATCATTGATAGAAATAACATTCGGAGTGTCGGAATGATTTAAATAAATTACCAAATCCACTAACTTAAAGCCATAATCGGGTATAAAATAACTTTGCTCATCAAACAAACAATGATTCTCCACTAAGTCTCTACTATGTTTAGGCAAAGCTTCCACTTCTTCCTTACTCACTTCAATCCACTCTCCTACTCCTTGTGAAAAAATATCTTGCGTACCTTTTGGTATATCTCTAATGGCAAAAACACCAATACCATGAACTGGTGATGCTTTAATCATCACATAAGTTGCCTCAGCTAGTTGTTTTAATAAAGCCGCCTTATTCATTAAGCTTTCATTATTTTTTGATAACAAGCCTGCAAAGCAGTCTCCCAATGAGGAATTTCAATTCCTAGATCTCGTTCAATCTTTGAAGTGTCCAATACAGAATAAGCTGGTCTTTTAGCTGGTGTAGGAAAATCGGCTGTTTGAATAGGATTCACTTCACAAGTTAAATCTGCAGTTGCTTGAATCTTTTTAGCAAATTCAAACCAAGTAGTTTCTCCTTGGTTTGCAAAATGATAAATACCTTTTAAATTTTTTCCTGCATCTATAGCTTCAATCATCTTCATCGTTGCGATCGCTAAATCTTTTGCATATGTGGGTCTACCCTTTTGATCTGCAACTACATTTAATGAATCTCTTTCTTTCATCAAACGCATCATGGTCTTCACAAAATTATTTCCATGACTACTGAAGACCCATGATGTTCTTATAATAATAGTATTTGGATTAGCGGCCATTGCTAGACTTTCTCCATCTGCTTTAGTAGAACCATAAAAGTTCAAAGGCGCAATAGTCATATCTGTCGTATAAGGACTAGTAGCATCACCTGTGAACACATAATCTGTTGAATAACTTATAAATGGGATTTGCTTTGCTGATGCATAAGCTGCCATCACTTCTACCGACTTGGCATTAATGGTATAGGCTAATTCTTTTTCCGTTTCTGCTTTATCCACTGCAGTATAAGCGGCAGGATTAATGATGGCGTCTGGCGCAATGGTATCTAATACAGCATTGATTGTTTCTGGTTTAGATAAATCCAACACCGTTCTATCTACCATAACTAATTCATAGTTAGGATAAGACGAAGCAAGTTGAGCTAATTCCCAACCTAATTGTCCATTAGCACCCGTTACCAAAATTTTTTGAATGGACATGTCTATTATTTTGAAGTAAATTCTTTTGGCAGCTTTGTCCACTCGCTTGGTGGCAATGCTTTAAAGTAATCGTAAGTTTTTTGTAATCCTTCTGCACGACCTACCTTGGGCTCCCATCCTAAAATGCTTTTTGCCTTGGTGATATCGGGTTGTCTTTGTTTAGGATCGTCCACAGGTAAATCTTTGTAAACGATTTTTACTTTAGAGCCAGTGAGTTTCAATACCTCTTCTGCAAAATCTTTTAAGCTAATCTCATTCGGATTACCCATATTCACCGGTTGACTATAATCACTTAATAGTAATCTATAAATACCTTCTACTAAATCATCTACATAACAGAAGCTTCTGGTTTGTGAGCCATCTCCAAACACGGTTAAGTCTTCTCCTCTCAATGCCTGACCAATAAACGCAGGAAGGGCTCTTCCATCATTCAGGCGCATTCTCGGACCATAGGTATTGAAGATTCTGATGATTCTAGTTTCTACATGATGGAATGTATGGTAAGCCATGGTTATGGATTCCATATAACGCTTTGCTTCATCATACACCCCTCTAGGACCCACTGGGTTTACATTACCCCAATACGCTTCTGTTTGTGGATGCACTAATGGATCTCCGTATACTTCACTGGTACTTGCAACCAGTATTCTTGCACCCTTTGCTTTAGCTAATCCCAACAGGTTATGCGTTCCCAATGCACCCACTTTTAAAGTCTGTATAGGAATCTTTAAATAATCTATAGGACTTGCAGGAGATGCAAAATGTAAAATATAATCTAATGAGCCTTCTATATCAATATACTTGGTTACATCGTGATGGATAAATTCAAAGTTTTCATTCGATCTTAGGTGCTCGATATTCATTAAATCACCTGTGATTAAATTATCCATCGCCATTACATAATAGCCTTCTTTTATAAAACGATCACATAAATGCGATCCCAAAAATCCAGCAGCTCCTGTAATTAATATTCTTTGTTGATTCATGTTATGCGTCTTGTCTTCCGATACTTTCATAATGATACCCTAGTTCTTTCATCTTCTGTACATCAAATAAGTTTCTGCCATCAAAGATGATTTTATTAGTAGCTAAGGCTTGTTCCATTATTTCAAAATCGGGGGTTCTAAACTCACTCCACTCTGTAGCAATAATCAAAGCATCTGCTTTTTCTAAAGCTTGGTATTGATTGGTTGCGTAATGAATGGTATCACCTATCTGTGCTTTTACATTGGGCATTGCTTCTGGGTCATAGGCTGTGATCGTAGCACCTGCTTTGGTTAAAGCATCAATAATACTTAATGCTGGTGCTTCTCTGATATCATCCGTATTAGGTTTAAACGCCAATCCCCATAAAGCAAAATGCTTGCCTTGTAAATTGTTCTTGTAGTATCTATTTATCTTTTGTACTAAATGTAATTTTTGAAGTGCATTCACTTTCTCCACCGCTTTTAAAATCTCAAAATCATAATCCACTTCGCTAGAGGATTGTACCAATGCTTGCACGTCTTTTGGAAAACAGCTTCCTCCGTATCCAATGCCCGGGAATAAGAAACGCTTACCGATTCTGTCATCAGAGCCAATTCCTCTTCTTACCATATCCACGTCCGCTCCCATTCTTTCACACAACTGAGCAATCTCGTTCATGAAAGAGATCTTGGTTGCTAGGAATGAGTTGGCTGCATATTTAGTTAACTCCGAACTACGCTCATCCATAAAGATCACAGGATTACCCTGTCTTACAAATGGCGCATATAATTCACTCATTAATTTCTTGGCTCTATCCGATCTTGTACCCACCACCACTCTGTCAGGTTTCATAAAATCATCCACCGCAACGCCCTCTCTTAAAAACTCTGGGTTACTCACTACATCAAACTCGCCTTTATAATTTTTAGCAATCGCTGCACTTACTTTATCAGCAGTACCGACTGGCACAGTGCTCTTATTAACGATTACTTTATAGCCCTTTAAAATTTTTCCTAAATGATCCGCAACACCCAATACATATTTTAAATCCGCACTACCATCCGCACCCGGAGGTGTAGGTAATGCTAAAAAGATCATCTCTGCATCGGCTATTGCCTCTTCTAATTTTGTCGTAAATCTTAAACGACTCTCTTTGATATTTCTTAGAAAAATCTTTTCTAAACCTGGCTCATAAATAGTGATATGACCCCCACTTAATTTATCTACTTTAGCTTGATCAATATCAACACAGATTACCTTATTACCTGTCTCCGCAAAACAAGTACCTGTTACCAATCCTACATATCCTGTGCCTACTACTGCTATTTTCATTTATGATGAATTTAAATGATTAGGCTTTAAAGAATGATTGTACCCCTTCTACTATATATGCTAATTGCGCTTCTTCCATTTCTGTATGAATGGGCAATGAGCATACACAAGGTGTTAAGCTATCTGTTACCGGCAAATCCCATGTTCTTATATTTTGTTCGCCAAACATTTTTTGTAAATGCCCAGGTACTGGATAATATATCATACAAGGAATATCTTTAGCAGCTAAATGTGCGATGAATTTATCTCTATCTACATTTTTTAATTGCATGGTATACTGATGAAACACATGTGTTGTATAAGATGCAGTCGCTGGAGTAATTATTTGATCAATAGAAGCAAAACCTTTTGAATAATATGCAGCTACTTTTTGTCTTGCAGCATTATATTCATTCAAGTGCTTCAACTTGATGTTTAAAATGGCTGCTTGCATAGAATCTAATCTTGAATTACATCCAACTACATCATGATAATATCTTTCTGATTGACCATGATTGGCAATCATACTCATTTTATTAGCCAAAACTGCATCATTGGTAAATAAAGCTCCTCCATCTCCAAATGCTCCCAAGTTTTTACTTGGATAAAAGGAAGTAGCTCCAATATGACCCATGGTGCCTGTTTTCTTTTTTGTACCATCCGAAAAAGTATAATCACATCCAATAGCTTGTGCATTGTCTTCGATCACATAAAGATTGTGCGCCTTTGCAATAGCTAAAATTTCTTCCATCGGTGCAGCTTGTCCGTATAAATGTACTGGAACAATTGCCTTGGTTTTAGGAGTGATCGCTTTTTTCAAACTTTCGATATCCATACAATACGTCACTGGATCTACATCTACAAAAACCGGTTTTAAATTTAACAAAGCCACTACCTCAGTGGTAGCGATATAAGTAAAAGAAGGAGTAATTACTTCATCTCCTGGTTGAAGCCCTAATGCCATCATGGCAATTTGTAAAGCATCTGTACCATTGGCACATGGAATAACATGTTTTACATCCAAATAAGTGGCTAAATGTTGTGAGAAATCTTTGACCGCTTTCCCATTAATATATGCAGCCGAATCCAATACCTCATGTATCGCAGCATCCACCTCGTCTTTAATAGCTAGATACTGTGTTTTAGTATCTACCATTTGAATTTTTCGCATCCATTAAAATTTGGTCAAAATTACAATAAAAACCCTAAATTGCCCCGTATGGTATTGTACAAACTATTCCTGTTTTTATACCCTAAAATTGCTAGTATATTGGCCATTTTTAACCAAAAGGCCAGTGATTGGTGTATTGGACAACAACAGGTTTGGAAAGAGATTCAAGAAGCCAAGGCCAAGATGGATCAACCCATTATTTGGATACACGCAGCTTCTTATGGAGAGTTTGAACAAGGGCTTCCCATTATTGAAGCCATCAGAGCGAAATACCCCAGTTATAAAATTTGGTTAACCTTCTTTTCCCCTTCTGGTTATTTGCATAGAAAGAATGACCCTTCTGTAGATGTAGTCACTTATCTTCCTTTGGATGGATCAGATGCAGCAAAACAATTTATTGAAACCATCCAACCCAGTTTAATTGTATTTATCAAATATGAATTTTGGTATTACTATTTGAAAATAGCTAAAGAAAAATCTATTCCTACTGTTTTAGTAGCTGCAATTTTTAGAGCAGATCAAATTTTCTTTCAATGGTATGGAGGATTTTATAAAGAGATCTTACAACTCTTTAGTTATGTGCTGGTGCAAGACAATACATCAAAACAATTGATCGAACCCATCTACCCAATGAATCAAATTTTTGTAACAGGTGATACAAGATTTGATAGAGTCATGAGCACTGCTCAAAACAAGCAAGATTTTGGTTGGATGAACAATCTATCGAATCACCCAAACATTATTGCAGGCAGTACCTGGGATAGTGATCATTTTTTATTATCCAAAATAATTGAACCTTTACAATATAATTGGATCATTGTACCGCATCATGTTGATGCAAAATCTATTGATGCTGCTCAAAAAATTCATCCTAAAGCCATTACATTAACTCAGTGGAAAAATACAAAAGCAAAAACTGCTGTTCCAGAAACTACTCCAAGTATTATTGTCGTGGATAGAATTGGTATATTGAGAAACTTATATCAATACGCTACAATAAGTTATACGGGTGGTGGTTTTACTAAGGATGGGATTCACAATGTATTGGAGCCTGCTGCATTTGGCGTGCCAGTAATTTGGGGACCCAATGATGAAAAATACAGAGAAGCGATTGGTTTAAGTAGTGCAGGTGGTGGGATGAAAATTCAAGATGCCATTTCTTTAAAAGAAACAATTGATACTTTGTTATCTGATAAAACCCAATTGCAAAATATGGGTAGTAAAGCAGCTACTTATGTAAAAGAGAATGCGGGTGCAACCAATGCTACATTATCTATTCTTCAAGAAAAACGTCTTTTAACCAATTGATCAAAAGCTATTACTGTTTTTGAGTCTTCCTCCCATTGAAATTTGCTTCTTAAATTTTGCTTGATCCAAAATTGAGCTTCTGCAAAATTCTTATAGTTATTAATCGTCTTAATGCTTGACTCAAATAGTGATTCATCCTTATTGAATAACTCTTCCATGAACTGAAACTTGTCGTTAATGCCAATTGCCCCTCTTAAATCTTTAATAGGTTCTAAAGCTATTTTCTCCGCCACTTCTTTTTTAGTTTCCATAGCTGCTTTTTTTGGAGGAACCATTACAGGTTGTTCTTCCACAAATACATCCTTTGGCTTAGACATTAATGTTGGCTTTTCATCAACAACTGTTTCAACTATTTTAACAGATTCGAGTATTTTAACTGGCTCGTCAATTTTGATAGTTGCTTCAAATTGTATAGGCTCAGCAACTGCATAATCCACAGAGGGCATGATCACCGAAACATTATTAGGAAGGGTCTCAACAGTAGGCATTGCTTCTAATTCTGCCAAAATTTGAATGGCTGTTTGTCTCAAAGCTGCAGAATCTGCATTTTGTGCTAATTGTTGATTGAATTTGTCGGCCAAAGCTTTTACTCTTTCCATTCTTATGTTTACTTTTGAGGAATTGAAGACTATTAAAGTTAACGAATAAATTTACCCAATTATTGTTATGTTTATTGAACAGCATTTATCAAGTGAGAAAAGAGGTTGGATCGAAGTGGTGTGCGGAAGCATGTTCAGCGGAAAAACCGAAGAGTTAATCAGAAGACTTAAAAGAGCGCAGATTGCCAACATGAAAGTGGAAGTATATAAACCTGCCACAGATACCAGATACGATAAAACCAAAGTGGTAAGTCATGATGCAAATACTATCGCCTCCACTCCAGTGGACAAAGCAATCAATATTTTGATGCTTGCAGAAAATGCAGATGTAATAGGCATAGATGAAGCTCAATTCTTTGAAGAAGAAATCATTAGCGTTTGTGAAGCATTAGTGAGTCAAGGAAAAAGAGTGATTGTGGCTGGATTAGACATGGACTATTTAGGAAAACCATTTGGACCAATGCCTCAGCTTTTATCTATTGCAGATTTTATTACTAAACTACATGCCATCTGTGTTCAATGTGGTCACTTAGCCAATGTTTCATACAGAACAAGTACCGAAGAAGGCACTGTGGTATTGGGGGAGAAAAACAATTATGAACCAAGATGCAGAATTTGTGCTGCTAAATAATTTTGCATGAATAAATCTCTAAACAATATATACACCCTACTCAAAAAAGATATCTTAATTGAGTTTAGGCAGCAGTATACATTTTTTGGTGTTTTATTATATATCGCCTCTACCACTTTTGTAATTTACTTAAGTATGGGGCAGCCAGAAGACAAGGTTTGGAATGGCTTGTTCTGGGTGATTCTTTTATTCATTTGTATTAATGCGGTAGCAAGAAGTTTTATTCAAGATGGACGTGGCCGTATGTTGTATTTTTATACCATCGCCAGCCCGATTCAATTTATTTTCTCTAAACTAATTTACAATAGCTTACTCATGATCTTAATGAGTGGATTAAGTTTAATACTTTTTACCATTTTATTGGGTAATCCCCTAACACATGGATTTTTATTTTTTGGAATTGCATGTTTAGGAGGGATTAGTTTGAGTCTGGTATTTAGTTTTTTGGCTGCTATTGCAGCTAAAGCGTCTCAACCCTCTGCAATTATGGCTATCCTTGGTTTCCCTTTAATCATACCTCAATTAATGTTATTGATGAAGATTGCCAATATTGCTTTTTCAGATATTGTACAAAATGGATTAGCACAAATGGTTGGCTTGCTATGCGGATTCGATATCATGATCATCGCATTAGCCTATATCTTGTTCCCATTCCTTTGGAAAGATTAAAAAAGAAAAAAATATAGCATTTTTTTCTTTTTTAGAAGTGAATTGAAAATAAATCAAAAAGAGACCAATTTTAAAAAAATTAATTTTTAATAATTTTTTTAAAATTGAAGATGCCTTACCGTTTGTCCGTTATTGATTAATTGTTTCAAAGATTGTACACCTATATGCAAATGTCTTGCAACAAACTCTGCAGTTACTTTTGAATCACTTGCTTCTGTTTTAACGCCTTCAGGAATCATTGGAGAATCACTTACCAATAGTAATGCACCGGTGGGGATTTTATTATAGAAACCAACTGTAAAAATGGTAGCTGTTTCCATATCAATGGCATATGCTCTAATTTTTGTCAGATATTCTTTAAACTGATCATCATGTTCCCAAACTCTTCTATTGGTTGTATACACAGTACCTGTCCAATAGTCCACATCGTTATCTCTAATGGTTGTTGAAATAGCTTTTTGTAAAGCGAAGGCTGGTAATGCTGGAACTTCTGCTGGGAAATAATCATTAGAAGTACCTTCTCCTCTGATCGCTGCAATGGGTAAAATTAAATCCCCAATCGTATTTCTCTTTTTCAATCCACCACATTTTCCTAAAAATAATACAGCCTCTGGTTGAATAGCCGTTAATAAATCCATAATAGTTGCAGCACCTGGACTTCCCATACCAAAGTTGATAATGGTAATTCCTTCTGCAGTAGCACATTGCATTGGCCTATCTCTTCCAATCACTTCTACCTTGTTTTGCTCTGCAAACATGTTAACATAGTTACTAAAATTGGTCAATAAAATATATTTACCAAATTGATCTAAACTAGCTCCAGTATATCTAGGCAACCAGTTGTTTACGATTTCTTCTTTTGTTTTCATATTCGAGTGCTTATCTTTGAATATATCAATACTATAAAATTACGCTTTTTATCGGACTTGTAAATGATCTCCATAAACTACCCAGAATATCCCTTCAAAATTCAAAAAGAAGCAGGCAAAGACCAAATCTTTGATCCATTGAGAAAATCATGGGTAGTGCTAACCCCTGAAGAGTGGGTGAGACAGAACTTTATCCAATATTTGATTCAAATAAAACAATATCCAGCTGCATTAATAGCCATTGAAAAAACGATACAACTGGGCGAATTAAAAAAGCGATTTGATTTAATCGTTTATAAAAATAATACTCCTTGGATATTAATTGAGTGCAAAAAAGCGAATGTATCTATTTCCGAAAAAACGCTAGAGCAAATTTTACAATACCAACAAGTTGTAGAAGCAAGTTATTTAGTAATGACAAATGGACATTCTACCTATGGTGCAAAAATAGAAACGGGGAAACTGCATTATCTGCAAAGTCTCCCCGATTATATATAAGATAGTTGAATTGATTAAGGGAAAATACCTAACTCGGCATAAGAAGTACCTACCTTATCAATCGCACATACATATGCAGCTGTTCGCATATCTGGAATAGATGGATTGTCTTTCCAAATTTGCATAATTTCTCTTGTAGCAGTAATCATTGTTTCTTCCAAACCACTATGCACTAAATCAATCTCATCAGGTCCGTGTGCTATGATATTCTTTTCAGCCTCTGTTACTTTTTTACCAGTTAACTCCTCAATTTGATTTAAAATATTAATGTTTGTATTTTCTGTAAATCTTTTTTCTAATCTACCATATCTAACATGGCTCAAATTTTTTAGCCACTCAAAATAAGACACAGTTACACCACCTGCGTTCAAATACATATCTGGAATGACCAAAATACCTTTCTTTGCAAAAATTTCATCTGCTTCTGGTGTTAAAGGACCATTTGCTGCTTCTCCAATAATTTTTGCTTTAATCTTAGGTGCATTATTTGCATCAATTACATTTTCTAATGCAGCTGGAATTAAAATATCACATTCTAATTCTAAAGCATCACTGCTATTTTCAATATTAGTAGCTCCAGGAAAATTTAAAATACTTCCGGTAGACTTTCTATGTTGAAATACTGCTTCTTCATTCAATCCATCCTTACAAAAGATAGCTCCTTCATACTCTGCAATAGCAATTACTTTTGCACCATGCTCTCTAAAGAATTTCGCAGAAAAATATCCCACATTACCTAAACCTTGAACAATTACGTTTTTGTTTTCAATACCCACTTCCAATCCTTGCTTTTGCATGATTTCTGGCATTAAGCAAACCTCTCTAACACCATAAAACACCCCTAATCCAGTGGCTTCTTTTCTACCTCTCACTCCACCTAAAGAAATGGGCTTACCAGTTACACAACCTGCAGCATCAATTTCACCTGGCTTTAATGATTGATAAGTATCCACAATCCATGCCATTTCTCTTTCACCTGTTCCATAATCTGGAGCAGGCACATCAATACCAGGACCAATAAAATTTTTCTTTACTAACTCGGCAGTATATCTTCTTGTAATTTTTTCTAATTCATATGCACTCAAAGATCTTGGGCTAATTTTAATACCACCCTTTGCACCACCAAATGGCACATTCACAATCGCACATTTATAAGTCATCAAAGCAGCTAAGGCCATTACTTCATCCTGGTTCACTGCCAAGCTAAAACGAATACCACCCTTACATGGTGATTTATGTTGTGAGTGCTGAATTCTATATGCTTCAATTACTTCAATCCTACCATCGTCCATCTTTACAGGGAAACGCATGCTGTAAATACTATTACACGCTTTAATCTGTTCTAATATACCTTTCTCCCACTTTGTATACTTAGATGCTTTGTCAAAACTTTTCTCAACACTCTGAAAAAAGCTGTACTCATTATTTGTAGACATAAAATGTGTTTTAGATTATTTTTCTAGGTTAGTTATTTTCTTATCAATATTGGCTACGTATAAAAATAGACCAATCAATATAATAGATACAATGGTCATTACTAAAAATATTTTACCATTTTGCACCATGAAACCACTATTGTTTGTTGCTTGTAATAATTGAAACATATTATTTTTTTAAATGAATTTATAAAAGTCCTTCTTTTTTGTATTGAATCATTTGATAACGAATTTGTAAAGTACTTATCCAAACACCTAATAAAGTCCAACCAATTACTGCAGGATAAAAAACGGTACGCATATTGGCAGTCATGTCTTTACCATTGATTCCAGGATTACCTTCACTACCCTGTCCTCCTGGATGCAATGATTCAGATAATCTAGGTAAAATCCATAATGTAGGGAATAGCATAAAAAAGGCAAACACATTATATACGGCTGATAATCTTGCTCTTTTTTCTTGATCAATCAATGATCCTCTTAAAACAAAGTATGCGAAATAAATAAGTAGGGCAATAGCTGCACCATTTTGTTTTGGATCACCCACCCAAGGACTACCCCATTGATAGTTTGCCCAAACAGCACCAGTGATAATTCCTAGGACACCAAAAAGCAAACCAATACTTGCATATGCAGTTGCATAAATATCGTTGATGATATTTCCATTTCTTAAATACTTAATGGCATACCATAGTGAAATAAAAAATAAAATCATCATTCCAAACCACATTGGTACATGAAAGAAAAAATTACGAATAGACTCCTGCATTCGGTCATCTAATTTGGGTACTTCTACCAAGAATCCATAAGTACAAGTATATAATAACAGTACAAAGGACAAAAGCTTCCACCACTTAGCTCTCAACATAGTTTAATAGTTTTTTATACCAATATCCTCTAAAACTAACAATTGTTTGCAAAGCTAGGTAGTTTCCTACAAATAGCCAATTTTTAGAGTGTTAATTAGTAACACAAAATTAGTGCTAATGTTGTACATTTGCCTCCATAATTTTCATGCCGTAACATGAAGTGTACTGCCCCGTAAGGCCGTAGTTTACTTAATGTGGCTATCATTTTAAAATAGACACAATGAAACTCTCACAATTTAGGTACGATCTACCTCTAAACCTGATCGCACAATACCCAACCAAAAAAAGAGAAGACAGCAGATTAATGGTGGTAAACCGTAAAAACGGCCACATGGAAAACCGTCATTTCTCCGATTTATTAGATTACTATGATGATAAGGATGTTTTTGTAGTTAACAATACCAAAGTATTCCCTGCAAGAATGTATGGTCGTAAAGAAAAAACTGGTGCGAAGATTGAAGTATTCTTATTGAGAGAATTAAATAAGCCTAACCGTCTTTGGGATGTTATTGTTGATCCCGCAAGAAAGATTCGCGTAGGTAACAAATTATATTTTGGAGAAAATGAAGAATTAGTAGCAGAAGTAATTGATAACACTACAAGTAGAGGAAGAACAATCCGTTTTTTATGGGAAGGTGATGACGAAGGATTTAAAAAAATGTTAGAATTCTTAGGGGAAACTCCATTGCCAAAATACATTAAGCGTAAACCAGACGAAGAAGATAAGGATAGATACCAAACAGTATATGCTAAGCACGAAGGCGCTGTGGCTGCTCCTACTGCAGGTTTACACTTTAGCAGAGAATTGATCAAAAAATCAGAAATTCTAGGAATTCGTTTTGCTGAAGTAACCTTGCATACTGGTTTAAGTACTTTCAGACCGATTGAAGTAGAAGATTTAAGTAAGCATAAAATGGATGCTGAATACTTTAGAATAGATGATGAAGCTTGTCGTATTATTAATACTGCAAAAGAAAACAATCGTCGCATTTGTTCTATCGGCACCACTGCAATGCGTGCAATGGAGAGTAGTGTAACAGCACAAAGATTATTAAAACCTGCAGAAGGTTGGACCAATCACTTTATCCACCCTCCTTACCAATTTAATATTGCAGATAGTTTAGTAACCAATTTCCATTTACCAAAAACAAGTTTATTGATTATGACTTGTGCCTTTGCTGGATATGAATTAGCCATGGAAGCATATAAAAAAGCTATTAAGGATAAATACAGGTTTTTCTCTTACGGAGACGCTTTGTTATTTATCTAATTTTTTGAAAAAATAAAATTAGATAAATAACACTCTAACTGAATTTTTCAATTTTAGACTTAAAAAAGATCAGATGCTATATCTGATCTTTTTTTTTATTATATTAAAGGGAATATTATACTAAAATTGTAGTATTGAATTTTCCCGATAACATAAATCGCTTTTCCCTATTTCAACAATTTCCCATTTTTTGAGCAAGTAATTTTGCTGCTCAAGAAAAGTGAATGAAAAAAATATTTTGTTTTATATTTTTTGTGATGGTTTGGGCGAATGATTCTATTGCACAAGTTAAACAAGAAGATACCCTTCAATGGAAAAGACTGCCTGATGTAACCATTGTGGGAAGAAATAGCAAATCAGATTATCAGCAAATGCCTGAAATTGTGGGGACCAATATTTATGCTGGTAAGAAAAATGCATTAATTGTTTTGGATAATGTGCAAGGCAATGTGGTCAATAATACGATGCGTCAAGTTTTGGCAAAAGTACCAGGAATTCATGTGTGGGAAAGCGACCCAAGTGGTATTCAAATTGGGATTGCAACAAGAGGACTTAGTCCCAATAGAAGCTGGGAATTCAATGTAAGACAAAATGGATATGATATAGCAGCAGATCCTTTTGGTTATCCGGAGGCTTATTTTAATCCCCCATTACAATCGGTTCAAAGAATTGAAATTGTTCGCGGACAAAGTGCCTTACAATATGGACCTCAATTTGGAGGTATGGTGAATTATATTCTTAGAAATGGATCTGAAATCAATAAGCCTTTTGAATTAGAAACACATCAAACAGTTGGATCTAATAATTTGAGAAATAGTTTTACCGCCATTGGTGGAAAAAATGAAAAATTCAATTACTATACTTTCTTTGATCAAAGAGCTGGAGACGGTTGGAGAAAAAATAGTCAATTCTATACCAAATCTGGTTTTGGAACCATTACTTATCACGTAAATACAAAGTTGGATCTCTCAGTAGAAGTACTTCAATCTCATATTAGAAGCCAACAACCAGGTGGGCTAACTGATCTACAAATCGCTAAAGATCCTCAACAAAGTTTACGAGATAGAAACTGGATGAATATTACATGGACCACACCAGCCATTATTGCGAATTATAAAATCAATCAACAAACTATTTGGAATACTAAATTGTATGCTACCATTGGAGATAGAAATAGTGTAGGTTATTTACAAGGCATCAATATCAAAGACAGTGTTAACTCAAATACACTTCAATACAATCCGCGTTTGGTAAATTTAGACAAATACAGAAACTACGGATTAGAGAGTAGATTGATTACAGATTATACTTTAGGTAAGATGAAAAATACCATTTCTGCTGGCCTAAGATTGTATACAGGTACCACACATCGTTTAGCAGATGGTAAAGGTTCTACCTCATCAAATTATGATATTTCAATTGAAGGTTTATTCCCCAGAGATATCTCTTTTGTATCTAATAATGCTGCGGTATTTGTAGAAAATATATTTAGAGTATCTGACAAATTTTATATCATTCCAGGCATTAGGTACGAATGGTTAGAAGGAGCTGCATCAGGAAGAAATGGATTCAATTCAAATGCAACACCTATTGTATTACAAAATATAAGCAGAAGTAGAAGCTTTGTAATAGCAGGAATTGGAACCGAATACCATATTGGTAAAAACACAGAATTCTATGCGAATATATCTCAAGCTTATAGGCCCATCCAGTTTGCAAATTTACAAGCACCCCCTACTACTGATATTGTTGACCCCAATTTAAGAGATGCTAAAGGATTTAATGCAGATTTAGGATACAGAGGCAAAATCAAATCTTTTTTACAATTTGACTTAAGTGTATTTTACTTAAACTACAATAATCGAATAGGCACCATCATTCCTGCTGGAAAAAACTACCGTCTCATTACCAATGTTGGTGCAAGCAATAGTAAGGGTTTGGAAAGCTATATTGAGTTTAATCCAATAAGAGCATTTACCAATAGTTCAAAAACGGATTGTATCTTATTTGCTTCTTATTCTTATACCAATGCTAGTTATAGCGCTAATCATTCGGATGCTAGTACCAAAGGCAAAAAAGTAGAAAACGCTCCAGCCAATATCTTAAGAGCAGGTATCACAATGAGTGTTCATGCCTTACAACTAACTGCTCAAATGAGTAAAGTAGATGAAACATTTAGCGATGCTAATAATACTAGAGTAGCTAGCGCAAATGGCAATACAGGTTTAATTCCTGCTTATACAGTTACAGATTTGACTACTACATACAAATTATCCAAAACCTGGAATATCAAAGCTGGTATTAATAATCTAATGAATACAACTTACTTCACAAGAAGAGCAGGAGGATTCCCTGGACCAGGTGCATTGCCTGCTGATGGAAGAAACTTTTTTTTAACGGTAGCTGTTAAATTATAAATTAAACAAACCTTTGTTGATTAATTGTAAGGTTTTGGTTTTATAAGTACTCGGCAATAATAAACTAATATTATGTGCACTTCCTCCATAGCTTACCATGGTTACTGGAACTTCATCAATAGCATCAAACAATTTTTTCAATACAGATGATGTTTGAGCAATTTCATTACCCACAATAGAAACAATAGTTTGATCCGTTTCAATTTCTACAGAAGCGATATTGCTTAACTCAGCAACTATTTCTGCTAAATGTAAATCGCTATCAATAGTTACAGATACAGCTACTTCAGAAGTAGTGATCATATCAATGGGTGTCTTGTATTTTTCAAATACTTCAAATATCTTTCTTAAAAATCCATAAGCCAATAACATTCTACTGCTCTTTATCTTCACCGCAATAATGCCATCTTTAGCAGCTACTGCTTTCACCCCTACTGTACCAGCTTCTTTCTTAATCACCGTGCCGGCTGCAGAAGGTTGCATGGTATTTAATAATTTAACCGGAATATTTTCTTGTTGTGCTGGCCAGATACATGTTGGATGTAAAATCTTCGCACCAAAATAAGCCAACTCTGCAGCTTCGTCAAAGCTTAACTGCTCTATAGCAACTGTTTTGTCCACTACACGTGGATCGTTATTATGCATTCCGTCAATATCTGTCCAAATTTCGCAAACGGAAGCTTTCACTGCTGCAGCAACCAATGAAGCAGTATAATCACTTCCTCCTCTTTTTAAATTATCAACCTCCCCTTTTGCATTTCTACAAATATATCCTTGGGTGATAAATAATTTCTTAGTGGGATGAGCAGCTAATGTTAATTGTAACTTTTCTCTAATGGTCAATAAATCTGGTTCCTCATTTGCATCCAAACGCATAAACTCTAAAGCAGGAATTAAAGCATGTTCAATATGCTCTTGATCTAAATACAAAGAGAATAATTTAGTACTCATTAATTCACCCTGCGCTAAAATGTCTTTATTCAAAGCATCGCTTAAAGAAATTCTTTGTGTGATTTTTAAGAATTCAAAATGCTCATCAATAATTGCATTGGCTTTTGCTCTTAATTCATCAGACTTCAATAAATCAATGATAAAAGAACGATAATGTTTTTCTAAAGTATCAATAATAGTAATTGCTCCTTGTTTATCTAATTTAGCCAAAGCATCACTAATTCCGACTAAACTATTGGTTGTTCCACTCAAAGCACTCAACACCACTATTGTAGGTTCACTATCTTTAGTAATTAATTGAGAAACCTGATGCATTCTTTCTGGCTTACCAACACTGGTACCACCGAACTTCATTATCTTCATAATCAAACTTTGTAAGAAAACAAAGGTAAAAAATTATATCGCAAACACGCGTTAGTCTATTGTTAAATAGAGAGGTTAAATTTAGTAGCCAATGTTTCTAAATCCTTTACCACATCATTCACCAAAGGAATACCCTCTTTCATTCTTGTAGCTTCCATAGTTCTTTCTATATCTCCTGCTACGTATACTTTTTCTTGACCTTGAATGGGTTTGGCTGATCTAAATCTGTTTAACCAAAGATCCATATTGCTTTTAAAATCATCAGCAGGTCTAAATGCATCAATACGCATTGCTCCTAAAAAATGTCCCAACCCTTCACCTGGCATATGCTCTGGCATTGGAACATAAGATGGAAATGGTGGTGCCCAAGGACCAAAACTTGCACCACTCAATACTGCACTAAATATATCTACAATAGATCCCAATGCATATCCCTTATGACTTCCTTGTTCTTTTTCTGAACCCAATGGTAATAAAGCTCCACCTTTTTTTAAAATATGTGCATCATTGCTTGCTACACCATTTTCATCCTGAGCCCATCCTGTTGGAATAGGTTGATCATTTCTTTGAGCAATTTCTAATTTTCCATTGGCTGCAGTAGTAGTAGCAAAATCTGCTACAAAAGGAGCTTCTTTACCAGCAGGAACAGCCACTGCAATGGGATTGGTGCCCAACATTTTTTCTGCAGCATAAGTTGGTGCAACCAATGCGCTGGCATTGGTCATCGCCATTCCAATCATGTCTTCTGTTAAAGCCATCATAGCGTGATACCCTGCAATACCAAAATGATTGCTATTTTTTACACTCACCCATCCTGTTCCCACTTGCTTTGCTTTTTCCATTGCAATCTGCATAGCTCTTGGAGCAACAATTAATCCTAATCCTTTATCTCCATCAACCACTGCAGTGGATGGTGTTTCATGTACAATTTGAATATTGGGTTGTGCATTGATTCTTCCTACTTCCCATAAACGAACATAGCCAACCAGTCTGGCAATACCATGGCTGTCGATACCTCTTAAATCGGCAGATAATAATACACTTGAAGCTAGACTAGCATCTTCATTGGAACAACCGATGCTAGTAAAAACCTTCAGTGCAAATTGATATAATTCAGTATAACTATAAATGCGTTGACTCATCCTAATTAGAATGGTAAATCATCCATTGATTCGTCTGCTGCATTGGGTGCTGCAGTAGGTGTATAATTAGAAGGAGCTGCTCCATCAGATGAACCACCTGAAGGTTTTGCACCTAATAATTGTACAGAAGCAATTCTTAAAGTTAAAGAGGCACCTTGACGGCCATCTGCTGTTGTATAAGATCTAACATCTGGCGTACCCTCTACATATACTTGAGTTCCTTTCTTTAAATAAGGGGCTACTGCTGTTCTATCTGTCCAATAAGAACAATCTACCCATGTAGTTCTATCTTTTTGATTCCCTTGTGCGTCCTTATAACGTTCTGTATGAGCAACGTTGAAATTAATAACTGTTTTTCCGTTTACATTGTTTACTTGTGCGTCCTTTCCTAGGTTTCCGATGACTTGTAGCTTTATCATATAATTATTATTTACACTTTTTGAGTATATGAAGGTAGTAATTTTTCGTTACTTTTGTGCCAAGCCAACTTTTAACTGGCCAAGCATATGAGCAAAAAAGGAAAGGTTTTAGTAGCCATGAGTGGCGGAATTGATAGTACAGTAGCCGCCCTATTATTACACAACGAAGGCTACGAAGTAGTGGGTATTACCATGAAGACCTGGGATTACTCTACCAGCAATACCAATGGAAAAGAAACAGGCTGTTGCAATATTGATTCTTTCAATGATGCCAGATTAGCCGCAGTGAATAATGGATTCCCTCACTTTATATTAGATATACGTGACGAGTTTGGTGATTTTGTGATTGAAAATTTCGTAGAAGAGTATTTAGCAGGCCGCACTCCGAACCCTTGCGTAATGTGCAATACCCATATTAAATGGAGGGCCTTATTAAAAAGAGCCGATGCATTGGGCTGTGATTTTATTGCTACTGGGCATTATGCTAAAGTGCGTCAACATACCAATGGAAGATATGTGATTTCAAAAGGCTTGGATGAAACCAAGGATCAGAGTTATGTGCTTTGGGGAGTGGATCAAGACTTATTGAGCAGAACCATTTTGCCATTAGGTGGCATGCATAAAAAAGATATTAAGCAAATGGCCATTGATATGGGCTACCCAGAATTGGCGAAGAAAAGCGAGAGCTATGAAATTTGTTTTGTACCTGATAATGATTATCGTGGTTTCTTAAAAAGAAGAGTGGAAGGATTAGAAGAGCGTGTAAACGGAGGATGGTTTGTAGATACCAAAGGAAAAAGATTAGGCAAACACAAGGGCTATCCTTTTTATACAATTGGTCAAAGAAAAGGATTGGAAATTGCTTTAGGCAAACCAGCTTATGTAACTGCGATTGATCCTGTAAAAAATATTGTGGTCATTGGGGATGAAAACGATTTGGATCAAAACGATATGTTGGTGGCTAAATTAAATTGGATCAAATACGATCACTTAGATGGCCCAATGGATTTGATGGCTAAAATTAGATACAAAGACAGTGGTGCATTATGTACTTTGTCTCCAACTGATATGGGCGTGCAAGCAAGATTCTATGAAAATGTAAAAAGTATTGCACCAGGTCAAAGCGCCGTATTCTATGAAGGGGATGATGTGGTAGCGGGTGGAATTATTCAAATGGGGCAGATGAGTCCCTAAAGGAGACTCATCTGTGAAGATTTCTTAATGGAGTCTCCTTTAGGGACTCAATTGATCTTTTGCAATAAAGCACCAAACAAAGTATCTGCTTTTTGGGTATAGCCTTTAAAATAAGATTGCTCTATTAATTTGAATTTTCCAGAAGTCATTAATGCATTCACTTGTTGTTCATTTTCTGTTGCATAAACAGAACATGTAGCGTATAATAAATAACCCCCTACTGCAACAGTAGGAATTAAATTCTGAACAATCTTAGATTGTAATTGAGCATACTTATCTAATTGTGCTTGATTAAAAAAAGCCAACTGCTCAGGTGTTCTTCCCCAGGTGCCACTTCCAGAGCAAGGCACATCTGCAAAGACCAAATCAAATTGTTTTTTAATTTCAAATGGCATGGTCAAATCAATCTCTTGTACACTTGCAGGTCGAATAACAGCTTCTTGTAATCTTTTATCAGCATTGATTAAAATAGAAGAACGAATATCTGAGATATGAATATTGATATTGGATAAATAATCAAATAATAAAATGGTTTTCCCTCCACTTGCAGCACATGCATCCCATACCATCATGGGTTTCCCTTCTTTGGCAGGAATATGTTTTAATAAAACAGCAATGGCTTGTGAACTTAGATCTTGAATAACTACTTCTTTGTTTATATCCAACACTTCTTGAATAGCAGTGGTGTTTACAAAAGATAGTGCATCATTACCTATCTCTTCAAATTCAATGGCAGATGCTTTTAATTTAGCCAAGACCCTATCTTTTTGCCAAGGCCTTATTCTTACAAATAATAAAGGTTGTTCTTTATGTGATGCCATAAATGCTGGGACATCAATCGCAGTAGAAATTTGAGCTACTAAAGGAAAACTTGTTGCGGTATTTCTAAAATGCGCATAACAAAGTGCAGTAATATTTTTTCTATCCTTACTGCCGTGTTTTTTATTTGCAGCAAAATATTTCTTCAAATAATTTGCTAAGGGCTCTGAACCATTATAAGCACTGATTAAATTATCTGCGATATTTTGATGTACTGCAAAATGCATTACAGTTCTAATAAACTTGCTACTGGATCTTTTCCGATTAACAATAATTCAGGACGCTCTAATAATTCTTTTACTCTTACCAAGAATCCAACGCTCTCTCTACCATCAATAATACGGTGATCGTAACTTAATGCCAAGTACATCATTGGTAAAATTTTCACTTCACCATTCACCGCCATTGGACGCTCTTGAATTTTATGCATACCTAAAATAGCAGACTGAGGAATATTGATAATTGGCGTACTCATTAAACTTCCAAATACACCACCATTAGTAATAGTGAATGTGCCACCTGTTAATTCTTCTGCTGTTAATTTACTATCTCTTGCTTTTCCTGCTAACTCAATCACTTTCTTTTCGATATCCGCCATACTTAAGCTCTCCACATTTCTGATGACTGGAACTGTTAAACCTCTTGGAGTACTTACTGCAATACTGATATCTGCATAATCATGATACAATAACTGATCTCCATCAATGAAGGCATTTACAGAAGGCCATTCTGTTAAGGCAATTGCACATGCTTTTGCGAAGAAACTCATAAAGCCAAGGTTTACACCGTGTGCTTCTTTGAATTTATCTTTAAACTGCTTTCTTGTATTCATAATGGCAGTCATGTCTACTTCGTTGAAAGTAGTTAACATGGCTGTTGTATTTTTCGCTTCTACCAATCTTCTACTAATAGTCTTTCTTAAATTGCTCATTTTCTCTGGACGCAAATTGCGGGAGAATAAGTCTTGACCAGGGAAAGCAGTTTTACCAGGATTGTTCAATGCATCTAATACATCTACCTTGGTAATCTTACCTGCATAACCAGATGGTTTTATTTGTGCAGTATCTACTTTCTTATCTGCAATAATAGCAGCAGCTACTGGAGTTGTTTTTACATTGTTTGGTACAGCAGTTACAGATTGTCGGCCTGCATCAGCTGCCTTCGCAGCTTCTGGAGCTGAAGCTGAAGCTGGAGCTGCAGCAGGAGCAGGAGCCGCGGCTGGCTTTTCAGCAGCAGCCGGCTTTGGAGCTGTTTCATCAATATCTGCTAGAATAGCTCCAATTAATATACTATCGCCTTCTTTTGCTTTATGCACTAACACACCTGCTTGTTCAGCATTCACTTCAAAAGTGGCTTTCTCACTTTCTAATTCTGCAATCACTTCATCACGATCCACCCACTCTCCTTCTTTCTTTGTCCATTTTAACAAAGTAACTTCTGTGATTGACTCTCCTACTGTTGGTACTTTAATAGAAATCATGATTGTTTATTTAAATAGCAAAAGCTGTTGTAATAATTTCGTTTTGTTCTTTAGCGTGTACTTTAGAATAGCCAGTTGCCGTTGAAGCACTTGCTTGTCTACTGATCACACCGTATTTAATAGATTTTAAATTCATTTGTAAGAATCCTGCTGCACCCATATTCAATGGTTCTTCTTGTACCCAGAACCAAACTGCTTTACCATATTTCTGATGGATTGCATTGATTTGTTGCACAGGCAATGGATGTATTTGCTCTAATCTTACAATCGCAATATCTTGTCTGTTATCTGCTTTTTGTTTCTCCATTAACTCATAAGAGATTTTTCCAGAGCAGAACAATACTTTCTTCACTTGTGATGGATCTTTTACAAAAGCATCATCAATAACTTCTTTAAATCCACCTTGACTTAGTTCGTTGATATCACTAAATGTCCATGGGCTTCTTAAATTTGCTTTTGGAGAGAAATTAATCATTGGCTTTCTAAAGTTCCAAGTTAATTGTCTTCTTAATGCATGGAATAAATTAGCAGCAGTGGTGATATTGGTTACAATCATATTATGCTCTGCACACAATTGCAAATATCTTTCTAATCTTGCACTACTATGTTCTGGACCCTGGCCTTCGTATCCATGTGGTAATAACATCACCACACCATTTTGTCTTTGCCATTTTTGTTCGCCTGCTGCAATAAATTGGTCAATAATGGTTTGGGCACCATTAGAGAAATCTCCAAACTGCGCTTCCCAAATGACCAATGCGTCTGCGTTGGCTAATGCATAACCATATTCAAATCCTAAAACTCCATATTCACTCAACAATGAATTGTAAATTCTAAAGGGTTGTTGTCCTTGTTTTACCTGATCTAATCTATTGTATTGTTGATTGGTATTTTCATCCACTAAAACTGCATGTCTATGGCTAAATGTACCACGCTTCACATCCTGACCACTCATTCTTACAGCCTTTCCTTCTGCCAACAAAGTAGCATATGCCATTAATTCACCAGTAGCCCAATCAATTTTATTTTCGGTCTCGAATAATTTTATTTTCTCTTGGATTAATTTTTCTACCTTCTTCAATGGCGTAAAATTTGCTGGCCATTTCATGAGTGCATCAAAAATATTTTTTGCATCTTCTGATTTGATAGCAGTAGAAGGTGATTTTACAAAATCTTCAGCAGTTGCTTTACGCATATTTTCCCAAGCTTGCTCTGGCGCTTGTGGTTTGTAGGGTAATGGATTTTGTTTTACTTCATCTAATCTTGCTTGTAAATCTGACCAAAACTTTTTCTCCATATCCTTTGCCAAATCTTGAGCGCTTGCTTCACCATGCGTTAACAAGAATTCTGCATAGGTCTCTCTTGGATTCTTATGCTGCTCGATTAAGCTATACAATTGTGGTTGTGTATACTTTGGATCGTCTCCTTCGTTATGGCCATGTTTTCTATAACATACCATATCAATGAAGATATCGCTTTGGAATGCTTGTCTATATCTTGTTGCAATTTCTGCAGCTTTCACCACCGCTTCTGCATCATCACCATTCACATGCAAAACTGGTGCTTGCACCATTGCTGCGATAGAAGTACAATAGTTCGCACTTCTTGCATCATCAAAATCTGTGGTGAAACCAATTTGGTTGTTGATAACAAAGTGCATTGTACCACCAGTCTTGTAACCATTCAAATTACACATTTGTAAAACCTCATACACAATACCTTGTCCTGCAACAGATGCATCCCCATGAATTAAAATAGGTAATACTTTGGTTACATCTGAGTTATACAAGATATCACTCTTCGCTCTTGCAAAACCTAGGACCACTGGATCTACCGCCTCTAAGTGAGAAGGATTGGGCATTAATTTCAAATGCACTTTATTTTTACTAGGTGTTTCCACTTCAGAACTAAAGCCCATGTGATACTTCACATCACCACTTCCCATGGTTTGATCCATGACTGCAGTTCCTTCAAACTCACTAAATATTTGCTCATAGGTCTTGCCCATGATATTCGCTAAGATATTTAATCTACCTCTGTGCGCCATACCAATCACCACTTCTTTCACACCACTCTCACTTGCAGTATTGATGATTGCATCTAATGCTGCAATAGTTGTCTCACCACCTTCTAAAGAGAATCTTTTTTGACCAATGTATTTGGTGTGTAAGAACTTTTCAAAAATCACCCCTTGATTTAATTTCTCTAAGATGTTTTTCTTTTGATCAATTGAAATGGGTTTAGAAAAATTATTTTCCATTTCATTGGTCAAGAAATCAATTCTTTTTTGATCAGAAATATATTTAAACTCTATACCTACATGGCTAGCATAGGTTTGTTGTAAATGCGCTAAAATATTTTTTAAACTCGTTGCACCTAATCCAATGATTGATCCAACATTAAATGTCTTTTCTAGATCTGCATCTGTTAAACCAAAGAATGCTAAATCTAAATTAGCCCCTCTATCCTTTCTTGTTCTAATTGGATTCGTAGTAGCAATTAAATGTCCTTTATTTCTATACCCAAGAATTAATCTATATACTTTTATTTCATTCGCCCAATCTGCATTAGATGAAGCAATTGAATGAGCACTTGCAGTAGTTGTTGCTGAAGTTGAAACAGCACCATTTTGCATGGCAAAATCAAAACCTTCAAAAAACTTTTTTAAATCAGGATCAACAGAATTGGCATCATTTAAAAACTGTTGATACATTCCTTCTATAAAAGAGGGATGTGAGTTGGTGATATAGGAGAAATCCTTCATTTTGTTATCCTTTCTAAATTTGGGAATACGAGTTCGCAAATATCGGTTTAAAAGATTGATTTATAAAGGAATTAGGTCTAAAAAGCAGTCAAAAATTACCCTTTTTTTGCCAAAATGGGGCTTATTTTATTTTTTTTCGATTTTATTTTCAAATATTAACCTACTTACCTTACCTTTGCCCTCCTGAAAATTAACTAGTACATGGCAAATCATTCGGCTACCAAAAAAGATGTAAGACAAGCTACAAAGCGTCGTGATAGAAATCGTTATTACGGTAAAACAACTCGTAATGCAATTCGTGAGTTAAAAACAATCGAAGAACAAAAAGCATACGACGAGAAATTGCCTAACATCATTTCTCAAATTGATAAATTAGCAAAGCGTGGAATTATCCACAAAAACAAAGCTGCTAATTTAAAGAGCAAGTTAGCTAAGCACACTGCAGTAAAAGCTGTAGCGACTAAGAAAAAGTAATTACTGCGCCTAGCGCATGAAACTTATACACTACAAATCCTACCCTTCGGGTGGGATTTTTTTTTGCCTTATCTTCGCGCTATGACTGAGAAAATATTAATCCTGGACTTTGGTAGCCAATACACCCAATTAATTGCTAGAGCAGTTAGAGAAGCCAATGTGTATTGTGAAATCACCCCTTTCCACCATCAAATAACATTTGACCCTAGCTTAAAGGGGGTTATTTTGAGTGGATCACCAGCGAGCGTTAACGAAGAAAAAGCACCCAATGTAGATATTCAGGCCATATTGGACCGCCTTCCAGTGTTGACCGTTTGTTATGGCGCGCAATTAAGCGCCAAGAACTTTGGGGGTAAGGTAGAGAAGTCTAACAAAAGAGAATATGGTCGTGCTCAGTTAAGAATCCAAAAAGAAGACATTTTATTCCAAAATATTCCAAATAATAGCCAGGTATGGATGAGCCATAGCGATTCTATTACCCAGTTACCGGCAAATTTTGAACTCTTGGCCGATACAGATAGTATCCCAGTGGCTGCATTTAGAAAAAAGGCAGATAATGGGAACAGCTTGCACGGTTTACAATTTCACCCAGAAGTTTACCATTCTACGGAAGGTAAAAAAATGATCCGCAATTTCTTAGTAGAGATTTGTGGTTGCAAACAAAATTGGACCCCATCCTCTTTCGTGAACGAGACTGTGGCTCAATTGAAAGCGCAGATCGGAGACGGTCATGTAATTATGGCTTTGAGCGGAGGGGTGGATAGCACGGTTGCCGCTACCCTAATTCACAAAGCTATAGGAGACCGCCTTCATGGCATTTTTGTGGACAATGGCGTATTGAGAAAGGATGAGTTTCAAAAGGTATTGGATACCTATAACGAGATAGGCTTAAACGTGAAAGGAATTGACGCTAAGAGCATGTTCTATGATGCCCTAGCAGGTAAATCTGACCCTGAAGAGAAGCGTAAAATCATTGGAAAACTATTTATAGATGTATTTCAAATAGAAGCTTCTAAAATGTTGGAAGCCAAGTTTTTAGGTCAAGGAACAATTTACCCAGATGTAATTGAATCTGTAAGTGTTCACGGGCCTTCTCAAACCATCAAATCGCACCATAATGTAGGTGGCTTACCTGACACTTTACACCTTAGTTTAGTGGAGCCATTAAGAAGCTTATTCAAGGATGAGGTAAGAAAAGTAGGTTTAGAAATGGGCATTCCGGCTGACATGATCAACCGCCACCCTTTCCCTGGACCAGGTTTGGCTATTAGAATCTTAGGAGATATCACCCCCGAGAAAGTAGACCTTTTACAAAGAGCAGACGCAATCTATATCAATGGACTAAAAGAGTTTGGCCTATACGATAAGGTATGGCAAGCCGGAACCATCCTTTTACCAGTGAAAAGTGTTGGGGTAATGGGCGACGAAAGAACCTATGAGTTTACAGTTGCCTTAAGAGCAGTAACCTCAGTTGATGGCATGACTGCAGATTGGGCACACTTACCATACGAGTTTCTAGCACATATTAGCAATGCGATTATCAATGAGGTAAGAGGAATCAACCGTGTGGTATACGATATTAGTAGTAAACCACCAGCAACCATTGAGTGGGAATAATTAGTTCATGGTTCTTTTCAATGTACTGATCTTATCCTGTAGGCTATTGACTACTCCAGCTAACTGATCCACATCCCACATAGGCTGTGCACCGGCTTTTTGGATCACATATACTGCTTTCCAGATCTCTACTATATCTTGACTATTTACTTGATATGGCTCGTATAACGGATTGTCACTCAATAAAGTAAGCTTTTCCTGATGATCGTCATTGGTGATGATTCTTTTATAAACCACCCCATCTGCATTGGATACAACAATATAGGTATTGGAGTTCTTTACTTCCTTCAAATTAGCCACTTTCTCTCCCACAATCACGCTACCACTTGGCGTAGGCAACATACTATCTCCGATGATTTCAAATGCTCTATAATCACCAGGCGCCAACATAGGCAATGTAAATGTATTTAGTTCGTCTAGGAACTCTGGATCGGCATAACCTGCCAAATATCCAGCCGCAGCCTTAACAGGCACAAACGGTACAATTGGAACAATAGAAGCTGATTTATCCATTTTCATGGCTCTACGACGATCCAAATAAGCATTAGATGAACTACCGCCTTCTTGACCAAAACCCGCTCTTTGAGACAGATCCTGGAAAAGGAATTCTTCCAAGCTTAAATTAAATAAAGCGCAAATTGCTTCTTGTACCTCTAGTCTTGGTTCTGCCCTTTCTTCTTCATAAGCACCCACTAAAGAACGCTTAATTTGAAGTTGCTGAGCCATCTCCTCTTGTGTCCATTCACGCTGCTTTCTGATGAATTTTAAATTCTTTCCTGCGTATGACATAACTAATGATTTTAGTGCAATTTACTAAATATTTTAGTTTTACCAAATATTTTTAGCAATTTTTTTTCTGACCCCCAAAACCTAACTTGCAGTATGGCAAAAATGCAAAAAGAAAGACCCCTCATTTTAGTGACCAATGATGATGGTATCACTGCCCCTGGAATTCGTGCTTTGGTTGAAGCAGCCCTTCCTTTGGGAAAAGTGGTTGTGGTAGCTCCCGACAAACCTCAGAGCGGAATGGGACATGCCATTACCCTTGGACAACATCTAAGATTGAATAAGGTACATTATATGGACGGCGTGGAAGCCTATGCTTGTAGTGGGACTCCCGTAGATTGTGTAAAGCTTGCAGTTGATAAAGTATTCCATAGAAAACCTACCATCTGTATCAGTGGAATTAACCATGGAGCAAATCATTCTATTAATGTGATTTATTCTGGGACCATGTCCGCTGCTTTAGAAGCATCTATCGAAAGTATTCCGAGCATTGGCTTTAGCTTATTGGATTTAAGCATCGAAGCAGATTTCACCGCTGCAACACATTATGCTCGAATCATTATTGAACATGTTTTAGCGGATAAAAAATTAGATAAGCATCTTTGCTTGAATGTGAATATTCCAAAAGTGAAAAAGGAACTCATCAAAGGCATTAAAATATGTAAACAGTCTTACGCTAAGTATGAAGAAGAATATGTAGAGCGCAAAGATCCATATGGTAAAAAATATTTTTGGTTAACGGGTATTTTCAAAAACTTTGACAAGTCCAAAGACACAGATGTTTGGGCACTAGCACATAATTATGTAAGTGTTGTTCCTGTTCAATTTGATTTAACCAATCATGCATTGAAAGCTTCTCTTACTAAAAAATGGAAATGGTAATGTTACAAAAAGACAATTATGTTTTAGGTGTTTTATTAGGACTAGCATTACCCTTCTTGGGTTTTGTGGGATTTTATCAATGGAAATTTAGCGTGTTTACTGCTCAAGAATTTTTGACATTATTAGCACAACAAAAAACAGTACTCTCGGCGATGATTAGTGTGTCTTTATTAATCAATGCAGCGGTATTGACTTTCTTTATTCAAAAGAAAAATGATAAGACAGCTAAGGGCATCTTTTTTACCACTTGTATTTATGCAGTAGTTGCTATTGCATGTAAATGGTTTTTATAAATGCGTTATTATATGATTGCTGGTGAAGCCAGCGGAGACTTACACGGATCAAACTTGATCAAAGCTATTAAAGCAAAAGATAACAATGCTGTTATACAATGCTGGGGCGGAGATTTAATGGAAGCTGCTGGAGGTACACTGGTAAAGCATTATAGAGATCTTGCTTTCATGGGATTGGTAGAAGTGTTGATGAATTTGCGAACCATACTCTCTAATATCAAATTTTGTAAAAAAGATATCGAAGCATTTCAACCAGATGTATTGATTTGTATAGACTATCCAGGATTTAATTTAAGAATTGCAGAGTGGGCTAAACAAAAAGGCATTAAAGTAATTTATTTTATTGCTCCACAGGTTTGGGCTTGGAAAGAAAATCGTGTTCCAGCCATGCGTAAAAACATTGATCGATTACTTTGTATTCTTCCTTTTGAAAAAGCCTATTTTAAAGACAGATGGAATTGGGATGTAGATTATGTTGGACATCCACTCATGCAGGTTTTGGCTACTCAAAAAAATCTGCCACACCCTATTCCAGAAATTGAAGGACAAAACATCATTGCATTGTTACCCGGAAGTCGCAAACAAGAAATTTTAAAAAAGCTTCCCATCATGCTATCTGTGGCCAATGCATTTCCGAATTATCAATTCGCTATTGCACAAGCACCAGGTTTAGACGATGATTGGTTCAAACAATTAGTGCCTTCGCAAAACAATATTCATATAGTTAAAGACAATACATACGCTTTATTAAATCATAGCAAAGCCGCCTTGGTTACCAGCGGTACTGCTACTTTAGAAACTGCTTTACTAGGTGTTCCTGAGATTGTTTGTTATAAAGGCAACCCTATTACATTAGCACTTGCTAAGCGTTTTGTAAAAATTAAATTCATTGCACTCGTGAATTTAATTATGAATAAAGAAGTGGTGAAAGAATTAATTCAAGAAGAATTGACTACTCAAAATTTAGTAACTGCCTTACATGACTTATTAGAAAACCCAGTGAAGCAAGCGCAGATCAAAGAAGATTATGCTGCATTGCAAAATGCATTATACACTGGACAAAACGCTGCCGAAGTATCCGCAGAAATTATCTTAAAGGAACTTTCTAATTAAGATTACTAGTATTCCAATTAAAAATACAATCAAAGAAATTCGGTTCATGCCATGCATGGCTTTCATCATCCCTGTTCTTTCTTTATTGGGGTCACGCTTGACCAAAAATAAATACTCTCCTATTTGTCTTAAGAATCCCTTCATAAAAGATTTACATTTTAGTTTTTTGAGAAATCAACCAACTCTTTAATAAAGTAGTAATCTGTTTTGTTTCAATAATAAAACCATCATGTCCATACATCGAATCAATCGCAATTAGTTTTGCATTAGGCATATGATGTTCCATAAACCTTTGTTCATCTAAAGGACAAAGAATATCACTATTAATTCCTATGATGAATGTAGGCGTTTTAATAGTAGCTAATGTGGCCATCAAATCCCCGCCGCGTTTACGCGCTAAGTGATGACTATCCATGGATTTAGTTAATAACCAATAACTATAGGCATAAAATCTTTTCACTAATTTCTCTCCCTGATAAATCATGTAAGAAGAGGCTTTGAAATGATCTATCTTCTCTGGATCCTCATCAGTTTGCTTCTCTTGAAAAATTCCGTAATTGCGATAAGTTAACATTCCAATGGCTCTTGCAGCTTTTAATCCATTCGCACCTGCATTAGGTGTCGCATCTTTCCAAGTTGGATCTGCTTCAATCGCTAAACGCTGAGCGGTATGCACTGCAACACCCCATGCACTTTCTGAAGGAGATGTAGCAATTAAAAACATTTTTTGAATCACTGATGGTTCGTATACCGCCCACTCTAAAGCTTGGTATCCTCCCATACTTCCACCCATCAATAAATCGATCTGCTCAATGCCTAAATGTTTTCTTAATAAGATATGCGCTTCCACCATATCTCTAATGGTAAGCGTTGGAAAATTATTCAAACTAATTTCTGCGCCTAAATCTTCCACACTTAATGGACCAGTAGATCCATAACATGAGCCAATAATATTCGCACAAATAATAAAATAATCATCGGGATTGATCAAACTGCCCTCACCTACTAAGCCCTTCCACCAATCCGCCACATCACTGTTCGCAGTTAATGCATGGCATACCCAAGCTACTGGCTTTCCTGGCACGAATGATCCATAGGTATGGTAGGCAATCTTAAGCTTAGGTAAGCTAACACCACACTCTAGCGTGAAAGGTTGATTATATTGATATATACTTGGCTCCATTTTTTATTTGAATTACCTTTGCAAAGGTACCAATAATTATAGTACATATATACTAACAAGCATTCACAATGGCAACAATACATTTAAAGAGAATCGACCAAGATTATTTGTTTGAAACAACAGATGAAGCAGGAAACAAGATGATCATGGATATTCCTACGGATCAAGGTGGTCATGGTGGCGGCGTTAGACCAATGCAAGCTTTATTAAGCGCATTAGGAGGTTGCAGTGGGGTTGATGTAGTGATGATCTTAAATAAGCAAAAAGAAACCATTGAACAATTTGAAATGGAGATCAGTGGAGAAAGAGCAGTAGGCAAAGAACCTGCATTATGGGAAACAGTGAATGTGATATTCAAATTAAAAGGTACCATGTCTAAAGAGAAAGCAGAAAAAGCATGTGCTTTATCCATTGATAAATATTGTTCTGTTGCAGCTACATTAAGAGCAGCTGGTGCAGTCATTACTTGGAGTGTTGAAATAGTATAGTTGAATTTTAAAAAGCATTTATGCAGCATAAGCAATCAAAATTAATAAGAGCAAGAGTGGAGCAAACAAAAAATAAGGAGCATGCTTCTCCTTTATTTTTAACCAGCAGTTTCACTTTTGATAATGCGGAAGACATGCGTGCTGCATTTGCTGACGAAACTGATGCCAATATTTACAGCAGGTTCTCCAACCCTTCCGTAAAAGAATTTGTAGATAGACTATGTATTTTAGAAAATGCGGAAGCTGGTTTTGCAACAGCAAGTGGAATGAGTGCTGTATTTGGATCTTTTATGGCTTTATTAAAAAAAGGAGATCATTTACTTTCATGCAATGCAATTTTTGGAAGTACCCACACAGTGATTTCAAAATACTTGCCTAAATATGGTATTGATTATTCTTATATAAATACCCATGCTACTGAAGCAGATTGGGAAGCTGCCATTACGCCTAATACTAAAATGATTTACATAGAATCTCCCACCAACCCAGGTTTAGAAATTCTAGATATTGCAATGATCAGCAGGGTTGCTAAAAAACATCAAATCATTTTAAATGTAGACAATTGCTTTGCCACTCCTATTGGTCAAACACCTATAGATTTGGGCGCAGATATTGTAGTTCACTCTGCCACAAAATGGATAGATGGACAAGGAAGGGTTTTAGGAGGCGCAGTAGTGGGTAGAAAAGATTTGATTCACGAAATGTATTTATTCTGCAGAAGTACTGGGCCATCTATGTCCCCATTCAATGCTTGGGTATTAAGTAAGAGTTTAGAGACTTTAGAAGTGCGTATGGATCGTCATTGTTCCAATGCACAGTATATCGCTGAAAAATTAGAAGGAAACGATAAAATCAATTTTGTTAAATATCCTTTTTTAACTTCTCACCCACAATATGCTATTGCCAAAGCTCAAATGAAAAATGGTGGTGGCATTGTTTGCTTTGAATTAAAAGGTGGTATCGAAGCTGGAAGAAAATTTTTGAACCAAATTAAGATGCTTTCTTTGACAGCCAATTTAGGTGACACAAGAAGTATTGCCTCACATCCTGCAAGCACTACACACGCAAAATTATCTGAAGCAGAACGTCAAGCTACAGGCATTACTCCTGGCCTGATCAGAATTTCCGTTGGATTAGAACATCGCGAAGATATTTTAGCTGATATTTTACAAGCATTAGGCTAAATTTCCTCTCTTGTAGCTGGTTAATTACCGTATTTTTTAGTATTTTGAATGCGCTAATTTAACTAACGATTCATTTAATTAAAACTACAAGTATGAAATTAAAGACAGGCTTTCTTTTATCTGCCATGATGTTTCTCCAATACTATATCTGGGGTGCATGGTATGTAACCATGGGAACTTATATGGGCGAGGTATTAAAATCATCAGGCGTTGACGTAGGTGCAGCATATAGTGCCGGTGCTATTGCCACCATTATCTCTCCTTTCTTTGTGGGTATGATTGCAGATAAATTTTTTGCTGCTCAGAAAATCATGGGTGTTTTACACTTAGTAGGTGCTGCATTATTATTTTATGCAACCAAAGTGGACAATTCTAGTTTTTATTGGGTAATTCTTATTTACTCTTTATTATATATGCCAACGATCGCATTGAGCAATAGTGTTGCCTTTGCACAAATGACCGACCCAGGTAAACAATTCCCTTGGATCAGAGTTTTTGGTACATTAGGATGGATAGTTGCTGGTTTAATCATCAGCCAATTGGGTATTGAAAAAACTGCAGGAACATTCCATGTTGCCGCTGGTGTTTCTGTAGGATTGGGTTTATTAAGTTTTATCCTGCCAAACACTCCACCAAAAGGTGCTGGTACCCAAACTGATTTAGGTGCAATCTTAGGAAAGGATGCATTTGTGATGTTAAAAGAAAAGTCTTATTTGATTTTCTTTGTATCTGCAATTTTGATTTGTATCCCTCTTTCTTTTTACTACGGTTTCGCTAATCCTTTCTTAAATGAAATTGGATTAGAAAATGTAGCTGGTAAAATGACGATGGGACAAATGTCTGAAGCAATATTCATTTTAGCTATACCATTCTTATTTAACAAAATTGGTGTAAAGAAAATGTTGATCCTAGGTATGGGTGCATGGGTATTAAGATATATCTGCTTTGCATACGGAAACTTGGATGCAAGCTGGATGTTGTATGCTGGTATCATCTTACACGGCGTTTGTTATGACTTTTTCTTTGTGACAGGTTATATGTATACAGAGAAAGCTGCAGGGGAAACCATTAAGAATGCGGCTCAAGGTTTATTTACTTTCGCTACATACGGTGTTGGTATGTTTATTGGAACATGGTATAGTGGCTTTGTAGTAGACCAAAATAAATTAGGAGAAGCACAACATGCTTGGACAAGTATTTGGATCACTCCTGCTGCTATTGCTGGTGCTGTGTTGATTGCATTTATTCTTTTCTTTAAGGAGAAAAAATCAGCTGCTACGGCTTAATATATTTTTAAAAGCCTATCCTCTTGGGTAGGCTTTTTTACCTTTTATTATTTAAACAATTAATTTATACAAGATGCGTATCGCAATGTTAGGATCGGGTTTCATCGGCAGATTTTATGCTGATGCATTACAAGGTTATAGAAGCAAAGACAAGGTAGTAAGTATCTATGCTCGTCGTGAAGAATCTGCAAAACAATTTGCAGCAGATTATAACTGTGCTCATTGGACAACAGATATGGAAGAAGCCATTGCTCATCCAGATGTGGATGTGGTTTGTATTTCACTTCCTAACCATGTGCATGAAGCTGCGGTGATGTTATGTTGTAAACATAAAAAAGCAGTCATGACTACCAAGCCTCTTGGTCGTAATGGAGAAGAAGCAAAGAGAATGTTAATAGCTGTAGAAGAAGCAGGCATATTCAACGGATATTTAGAAGACCTTGTATATACACCCAAATTTATCAAAGCCAATCAAAGTGTTAAAGATGGCGCATTGGGTAGAGTTTTATGGGCTAAGTCTCGTGAAACACATCCTGGCCCACACAGTGAATGGTTCTGGGATATTAACCTAGCAGGTGGTGGTTGTATTTTAGATTTAGGATGTCATTGCGTGGAAATTTCTAGAAGTTATATTGGAAAAGATATTAAGCCAGTGGAAGTGATGTGTTGGGCAGATACACAAGTAAAACCTATTGACGCAGAAGACCACGCTATTGGCTTAGTCAAATATGAAAATGGTGCCATTGGTCAGTTTGAAGTAAGCTGGACCTTTAGAGGTGGACTAGACTTAAGAGATGAAGTAATGGGTACTGAAGGTACTATTTGGATTAATAGTTTCTTAAGAACAGGTTTTGAAATGTTTACTACAGGAAAAGGTGGAGACTATATTGCAGAGAAAGCAGAGAGCGATAGAGGTTGGTTGTTCCCAGTAGGTGACGAATTAAATGAACTAGGATACAACCATATGTTCATGGATATGTTTAACTCTATGGAAAAAGGCGTTGCTCCTAAAGAAACTTTCTATGATGGATATGTAGTGAACTGTGTTTTAGATGCAGCTTATAGATCAGCTAAATCTAAATTATGGGAACCTGTTAAATTAGATATCTGGAGAGGTAAAGAAGGATTGACCAAAGAAAGTCATCTAGTGGAATATGATAAGGACCATTATTTAGTGAAGGAAGAAATGACTCACTATGGTGCTAAAAAATTAATCCTGAAGCACAAAACAACAGGAAAGATTACAGAGCAAATCATTAATTAAAATAATAAAGCCCTTAACAAAATTTAAGGGCTTTATTTTTGCCGCACTCCTTATGATTGTAAAATTTTTAGGGTAGTAATACAAATAATTTTACCTTTAATGATGGCAAAAAAAGCTTCTTTACATCCAAGTTTAAAGCAATTATTAGAGAAAGGTGATAAAATATATCAAACAGGTTTATCTGTAGACTGTGTCATTTTTGGCTTTCACGAAAATGTATTAAAAATACTCGTTCTAGATATTCAATATATTCATAAAAGAGCTTTACCTGGAGGATTTATCAAAATAAACGAACCTGTTGAAGATGCTGCCTATAGAGTATTGCAAGAAAGAACTGGAGTGAGTAATATATTCTTACAACAGTTTGATGTATTTAGTAATCCTACCCGATCTGATGCCAGTGTACACCAAAGCAGGTATAAAGAGTTTGGTATAAAAATTCCAAAAGACAATTGGCTCATACAAAGATTCATCACCATTGGTTTTTTTGCATTAATCGATTTTACAGAAGTGAAAACAAGGGATAGCCAAACGAATGCAGAACACTGCGAATGGGTAGATATTCACAAACTAGATTCCATGATGATGGATCATAAGGATATTGTATTAAAAGCTTTAGAAAGTTTAAGAACACAATTGGCATATTCTCCTATTGGGAAGAATTTATTACCTAAAAAATTCACCATGCCTGAGTTGCAAAAATTATACGAAACCATATTAGACCAAAAATTAGACCGTAGAAATTTTCAAAGAAAGATGTTGAGCTTTGGTATTTTAAATAAGTTAAATGAAACTAGAAAAGGCGGTGCACATAAAGCCCCCTTTCTATACACATTCAATGATAAAAAATATCAGAAGGCATTGAAAGAGGGCTTGTATGGTTCTTGGTAAATTAATTTACCTGAAGCTACCTACCAAGAACTTACTATTTCTGCCAATTTACTTTTGCTATTTGAACATCTTTTGAATTCGTTCCTATCATAATTTGAAAATCCCCTGATTCCCAATCAAACTTTAAATCACCGTTGTAGAATTTCAATAATTCTGGAGTAATATTAAAGCTTACATTTTTAGTTTCGCCAGGAGCTAGCTCAATTTTGTTAAATCCTTTTAGTTCTTGAACTGGTCTTGTGATAGATCCTACTTCATCTCTAATATATAATTGAACTACTTCCTTGCCAGCATACTTTCCAGTATTCTTCACAGGTACTGTTACCGTTAATGTTTGGTTGCCTTTTAATTGCTTGGCAGATAATTCGATATTACCATATTCAAATTGTGTATAGCTTAAGCCATAACCAAATGGATACAATGGATCATTAGGCACATCAATATAATTAGATTGGAATTTAGCAAACCATTTGCCTGTTAAAGGTCTACCAGTATTCTTGTGATTATAGTATACTGGAATTTGACCCACATTGCGAGGGAAACTCATACTTAATTTACCAGAAGGATTTACTTTACCTAATAAGGCATCTGCAATTGCGTCGCCTGCTTCTGATCCTGCAAACCAAACATCTAATATAGCTGGTACATTTTCAGTCTCCCAAGATAAAGTCAAAGGACGACCATTAAACAATACGAGTACCACAGGTTTGCCAGTGGCTAATAATGCTTTTAATAAACGCTTTTGTGCATAAGGAATATCAATGTCAGATTTTGACGCACTCTCACCACTACTCTCTGCGCCTTCGCCCAAAGCAGCAACAATCACATCAGCATCAGCACTTATACTAATTGCTTCTTGAATCATTTGCTCTGCGGTTCTACCATCTCTTGCAATATCTTTTCCAAACATGGTTTGTCTTTTCTGCATCTCTTCATCATCTTCCAAATTAGCACCCTTTGCATAAACTAATTTACCATTGTTACCGATGGCATCAGTCAATCCTTTTAATAAACTAACAGATTGAGCATTATCTGCACCCACACTCCAAGTACCCGTCATATTTTCTTTTGCATTGGCCAATGGACCTACTAAAGCAATTTTCTTACCTGCTGATAAGGGCAAGAGTTGATTGTTGTTTTTTAACAATACAAAACTTTGAGAAGCTATCTTTCTTGCTTCTGCACGATTGGCAGCAGTAAATACTTCTTTTGCAGATCTTTGCTCGTTGCAATATTTATAAGGATCATCAAACAAGCCTAATTTGTATTTTGCTTCAAGAATTCTTTCACATGCTTTATTGATTTGCGCCAAACTTACTTTTCCTTCTTGCATTGATTTTTTAAGGGTAGTCAAAAAGCCTTCTCCTACCATATCCATATCCACTCCTGCATTTAATGAAAGCGCATTCACTGCTTGATAATCGCCCACACCATGATTCACCATTTCTGGAATACCAGTATAGTCAGATACCACAAAACCATTGAACTTCCATTGTTTTCTTAATACATCATCTACCAACCATTTATTGCCTGATGCAGGCACACCATCAATCTCATTAAAAGAAACCATTACAGAACCCACCCCAGCATCTACTGCTGCTTTATAAGGAGGGAAATACTCATTATACATTCTTACCCTACTCATGTCAGTGGTGTTATAATCTCTTCCACCCTCTGCAGCGCCATACAATGCATAATGCTTCACGCAAGACATAATGGTATTTTCAGCAGACAAATCATTTCCTTGATAACCATGTATCATTGCTTTCGCAATAGCACTGCTTAAAAAAGCATCTTCGCCATTGCCCTCAGAAGTTCTACCCCATCTTGGATCTCTTGTTAAATCCACCATTGGCGAAAATGTCCATTGAATTCCATCTGCACTTGCTTCACTTGCTGCAATTTGAGCAGACCTTTTTATCAAATCCATATCCCATGTTGCAGACATCCCTAATGGAATAGGGAAAATAGTTTTATATCCATGAATCACATCCATTCCAAATAATAAAGGAATATGTAATCTAGTGTTGTTTACTGCGAACTGTTGCAACTCTTTAATCTTTGTTACAGATCGTATATTGAATACCCCACCAACCTTACCTGCTTTCACTTTTTCTGCAATATCTGAACTACTTACCGCACCAGTAACAAAATCGCTAGAAGCAGGAAGATTCAACTGTCCTAGTTTTTCTTCCAATGTCATTTTTGACATAAGGTTATTTACAAACTGATGCATTTTAGCATCTTTTGCATTTTGAGCATAACCAAGAATAGCTATGAACAGCAATGAATTGATCAAAATTAATTTTTTCATATACAATCGTTAAATTTTTAAATGGTCATTACCAAACTATAGTGGATACAGAACCGGCTGGTAAAGTTATAGAATAGATTTGTTGTTTATTTTTTAATGCTATATTATTTAAAGAGCCCGCATTTAAAACAATGCTTACTTTTTTCCCATTGGGTAAAAGAAAAGAACTTGTTTTGATCAAATCACTAGAAGACTTACTTGCTATTCTCTTAGATCCTGGTGGAACAAATTTTGAGATATGGCCAATAATATAATAACTCACATTTCTTGAAATATCCTCCCCTTGAATGGTTAAAGCTCCTTTGCACTCTGTGCAACCTCCTAGAGTATGAGGTTCATACTTTGCATTTGCTGCCAAATTCCATTCAATCACTGCACTACTCCAATGATTGATGGTACCTAATACAACATGTTCTGTATGCCAAAACAAATCACCGTCAAAACTACCTTTTGCACCAGTCCATTGCTCTGTGAAATACAGTTTCTTATCAGGGTGCGCTTCATGTACTTTTGATAAAGCCGATTCATCTCCTAAATACAAATGAAAAGCAGTTCCTGCAGCATACGTTTTTGCTTTTGGATCATTCAAGATACTTATCGGATAATTGGGATGATCTGCATTATGATCATATAAAATAACTTCAGTTTTAATTTGCTCTTTTGCCAATAATGGACCTAAATGATCTCTTAAAAAAACTTTCTGCTCTTCTGCATCCATCAATAAACTTGGGTTATTGCCTCCATGTTCTGGCTCATTTTGCATCGTTAAGGAATGAATAGTAATTCCTTTTGCTTTCATGGCTTTGATATACTTTACAAAGTACAAAGCATAACTATCATAATATTGTTTTAGTAAATGTCCTCCCATAGAAAATCCATTGGATTTCATCCATACTGGTGGACTCCAAGGAGAAGCCATGATTTTTAGTGTAGGATTCAATTTTAAAGCCGCTTGAATCATTGGAATTAAATGTAGGGTATCTTGTGATAAATTAAATTTAGTTAATTGTGGATCAGTCTCTCCTTTGGGTAAATCACAATAACTAAATACGTTTGCATCTAAATCTGATGCCCCCATACTTATTCTGATATAACTTATTCCTAGATGATCAGGCCCTGCACCAAATAGTTCTTTTAATAAAGCTGTTTTCTTTTCAGCAGGCAATGCATCCATTAAACCAGCAGATCCACCGGTTAATGCAAATCCAAAACCTTCCATGGTTTGAAATGTTTTTTGTGCATCTACCTCTATAGTGATAGAAGATGTATTTGATTTACTAGATTGAATGACTTGTTTTTGCAATAATTGCGTTTGATCACCCTTGGTAATATATTGAATGGCTTGCGCATTGACTTGTTGTAAAAACAAAACAACAATCAATACTTGAATAGAAATAATTTTTTTCATAAATGCATTAGATTTCACCTTTTTTAAGTGCTTCTACTGCATAATTAGCTGCTCTTGCAGTGATAGCCATGAAAGTTAATGATGGATTTTGTGTACTGGTACTCACCATACATGCTCCATCGGTTACAAACACATTTTTACAATGATGCATTTGATTCCATTCATTTAATAAAGATGTTTTAGGATCCTTTCCCATTCTTACACCCCCCATTTCATGAATATCTAAACCTGGGGCTTGCTTGGTGTCATTGCTTACAATGTTTTTACATCCAGCCGCTTCAAGCATGGCAGAACCTTGCTCTATAAAATCATTCATTGATTTAATATCATTATCATCATAATCAATGGATGTTACTAATTGTGGTATGCCCCATTCATCTTTTAATTCAGTGCTCAATCTCACATGATTGGTTTCTTTTGGAATAGTTTCTCCTTGCATCATCATAGAGACATACCAACCACCTGGTTCTGAAATCGCTTCTTTGTATTCACCTCCAATACCATCCGTAGTTGAACCATCTGCATTACCTCTACCTGCACCAAAGAAAGTCATATACCCTCTTAAAAAATCTGTTTCCTGCTTGTGCACATTTCTAAAGTTGGGCATCATGGGCTGCGTAGGTCTTCTACCATAATAATAACTATCCAAAGGACCATCATAGCTAGCAGACACTTTTCCTCGATAATTATGAAATGCAATATATTTTCCTAATAAACCATTGTCATTGCCTAATCCATTTGGGAATCGCTTTGAAGTAGAGTTCAATAAAATTAAATTGGTATTTAAAGTAGCTGCATTTACAAAAATTATTTTAGCATAATATTCAGTTGCCTTTTTAGTAATAGCATCAATCACTCTTACACCAGATGCTTTTTGTGAAGTCTCATCATAAATGATGGAATGAACCACCGCATTGGTTTGTAAAGTCAAATTCCCCGTTTTTTGTGCCCAAGGAATTGTGGAAGAGTTAGAACTAAAGTATCCACCAAAAGGACAACCTCTTTCACACATACTTCTTGCCTGACATTGACTTCTACCTTGCTCAATATGAATGGGTGCTGGCTTTGTTAAATGTGCACATCTACCTTGCACAACATTTCTATCAGTGAATTTACCCATAATGGCTTTTTGCATTTTTTTCTCTACATCATTCATCTCCCATGCAGGTAAAAAATGTCCATCTGGCAAAGTATCTAATTTATCAAAATTACCACTGATACCAGCGAAGAATTCTACATGTGTATACCATGGAGCAAGTTCATCATAAGTTATAGGCCAATTACCAAACCCATCTCTTGCTGGTCCTTCAAAATCATATTTACTCCATCTTTGCGTTTGTCTAGCCCACAATAAAGATTTTCCTCCAACTTGATAACCCCTAATCCAATCATAAGGCTTCTCTTGTACATAGGGATGCTCTTTGTCTTTCACAAAAAAATGTTCACTGGTTTCATTGTAAGCATAACATCTATTTAAAACGGGATTATCCGTTTCCATACTCAGGGTTTTACCTTTTCTATGCGGGAATTCCCATGGTTGTTTTGTTGCAGTGGGATAATCTTTTAAGTGTACAACATCCCTACCTCTTTCCAAAACAAGGGTTTTCAAACCTTTCTCACAAAGTTCTTTAGCAGCCCATCCTCCGCTTATGCCAGAACCAATAACAATTGCATCGTATTGATTATTTGAAGTACCCATAAATGTTTATTTACTTAAAATGAATAGTTGATAAAAAATTGTACTTTAGAACCCTACTAAAGATATAAAATTTAGTCTAAATATAGCTTTGTTCATATACCCATCCATATTTTAAAAACCACCTAAAATATATGTTGAAAATCAATAAAAATGAATCGCAATCCTGGCATTTTAAAGCCATGGGGGATCATTCTTTATTTTTTTACTTGGACGAGCGGATGGACGAAAATATCAATACGGAAGTCCACCATTTTAGTGCATTTATACGAACCAAAAATATCAGTGCTTTTAAAGATATTATACCATCTTATCACGCTGTTACCATTGTTTACGCTATTGATCAGCTTTACGCATATTTAGATTCATCTAAAAAATATTTAAGCCTACTACATCTTGCTGAATCATTCATCGAAGAATATGAAATATTCAAACAACAACACACCTCCTTTCAATATGAGCCCAACAATATAGAAATCCCTGTTTGCTATCATCCTTTATTTGGTATTGATCTAGTAAAAATTGCTGCAGAAAAAAATAAAGATGTAGAAGAAATTATTCAAATACATTGTTCGAAAATATATCGTGTTTTTTGTTTAGGATTCAAGCCAGGATTTGCATACATGGGAGAAGTTGACAAAAGCATTCAATCCCCTAGACATCCAAAGCCTAGACCATTCGTAGATGCTGGAAGTGTTGGCATTGCTGGATCACAGACTGGCATCTACCCAAGTGATTCTCCAGGAGGATGGCAGATCATCGGCAGAACTCCATTGACTGTATTTGATCCAATTCATTTAGCTTTATTGAATCCTGGTGACTTAGTTCGTTTTAGAGCTATCACAAAAGAAGAATTTGATGCCATTAAAAATATTCCATCATGAAGATTCAAATCATCAAAAAAGGGATAGCGGATAGTTTACAAAACGCAGGCAACTATGGAAATCAACATATTGGTGTTCAAGTGGGTGGTTTTATGGATTATTTTTCTGCACAATTAGCCAATAAAATTTTAGGCAATCCATTAGACAAGGAATTATATGAAATACATTTTCCAGCAAGTCACTTTAGATTTGAAGAAGATGGATATATCGCCATTACGGGTGCAAATTTTGTACCAGTATTGAATGAAAAAAGTATTCCCTTGCATGAAATAATTCATGTAAAAAAAGGAGATCTGCTTCAATTCTTAAAGCCAATGCTTGGAAGAATTTCCTACCTAGCAATGACTCTTGATAAACCTGCCCTTACCTTGACAAATAGGAAATTGATAGAAAAAATAGATGAGTTACTATTTACACCTGCTCCCATGAGATTTATTCCAGGACCAGCTTGGAATGATCTTGACACCAGTTCTATTCAAGCAATCCTTCATGAACCATTTCAAACCACACTCCAGTCTAACAGAATGGGATTTCAGCTGGAAGGACCAGCCATTAAAACAATTGTATCAAAATCTTATCTCTCAGCAGGCGTTACAAGAGGTACTATGCAATTGTTACCCAATGGGCAAATCATTATTTTAATGGCCGATCACCAAACCATTGGAGGCTATCCTAATTTAGGTCAAATAATTTTGGTAGATTTACCTAGGCTAGCACAAATGGTACATCATACAACTATTCATTTTAGCTTATGTAATTTATCTATGGCACATGAACAATATCAATTCATACAAGCACAATTTACAAGTTGACCTGAATTGCGACATGGGCGAAGGCATGAACAATGAAGCCGAAATAATGCCTTTCATTAGCAGTGCTAATATAGCATGTGGCTTTCATGCTGGTAATGAGTATACGATAAAAAAAACAATTGAAATTGCTCTAGAACACGGAGTTGCTATTGGAGCACATCCTGGATATGATGATCCTGAAAATTTTGGAAGAATCTCTCAGCCTATTTCAGTATTGGATTTAGCAGAACTCATCAACGAACAAATCTATGCTTTTGAAAATATAGCTACGCCCATGGGTGCGCATATTCATCATGTAAAATTACACGGTGCATTATATAACGATTGTGCTAAAGATCCAGCATTAAGTAAAATATTTGTACAAACAATTCAAGCAATTTATCCTGAAGCTTATATATATGGCTTAAGTGAAAGTAATACCATTCAGCAAGCCATAATTTTAGGGCAACCTTATATGCAAGAGGTCTTTGCAGACAGAACGTATCAAAAAGATGGTACGCTTACGCCAAGACATATTCAAGGTGCTTTGATAGAAGATATTGGTGTAGCTTCTAAACAAGCCTTATCATTGGTAATGCATAAAAAAGTACACACATTACAAGATGAAATCATCAAATTACCAGTAGATACAATATGCATTCATGGAGATGGTTTTCATGCAGTAGATATGGCAAAAGCAATTTATACCAAATTAAAAGAACAAAACATTGAAATCAAATATCCCCAGTAAAAATCATATTGGTATTAGTTTAGGTGCTGCTTTTTTAATGGCCAACTCTTCTATCGGACCAGGATTCTTAACACAAACTTCATTTTATACAGAACAACTATTAACCAGTTTTGGTTTTGTAATTCTTATTTCTATTCTTTTAGATTTTGGCGCACAAATAAATATTTGGAGAGCTATCACCTTAAGTGGAATGAGAGCTCAGGAAATAGCCAATCTGGTTTTACCTGGATTAGGTACGTTATTAAGCATTTTAGTAGTATTAGGTGGGTTTGCTTTTAATATTGGTAATATTGCTGGTTGCGGCTTGGCCTTGAATATTTTAACAGGTATTTCTTTTGCAAAAGGAGCAATGATTAGTGGCATCCTTGTTATCATTATTTTTTGGCTACAAGAAGTTGGTAAAATGCTGGATCAGTTAACTAAGTTTTTAGGAATTTTTAAAATTGGCTTAACACTGATCATCGTATATGCTGCTCACCCTCCTATCCTAGAAGCAGTGCATCATAGTTTTGTACCTGAAAAAATTTCTTGGATTGCAATTGTAACCATTGTAGGTGGCACAGTGGGAGGATATATTACTTTTTCTGGAGCACATCGATTAATTGATGCAGGAATTAGTGGGCCAGATCAAATTGGTTTTGTTACCAAGAGTGCAAGTAGAGGTATTTTGATCTCTTCTACCATGCGATTTATTTTATTTTTAGCAGTTGTGGGCATTGTATCCAAAGGAATCAAATTAGATAGTAATAATCCAGCAGCAACTGTTTTTGAATCAGCCGGAGGCAGATGGGGATTGTTTATTTTTGGGATGGTTTTATGGAGTGCTGCCATCAGTTCAGTAGTAGGTGCTTCCTATACTTCTTATACATTTATCAAGCACATTCAACATAAATGGATACAGAAAGAAAAATGGATGATCAGTATTTTTATCATTGCATCCACCGCTATATTTATTACTGTTGGAAAACCCAAAGACCTTTTATTACTTGCAGGACTGGTCAATGGATTTATTTTACCTGTTGCATTAGCAGTCATGTTGATTGCAGGTAGAAAGCTGACTGTTTTAAAACAATACAAATATCCTTTATGGATGGAAGCAGCAGGATGGCTAGTAGTTATATTAATGGGAGGCATGAGTGTATTTGCACTCATTGATCAATTGGCTTAAGAACTAAATTTACTCATTATTTATCAATTGGATCATTGTCAAGCATATCCAACTTTTTCTCTTTAGGCTTAAATCCAAAATTATATCTCAAATTGATACCATATCTTCTTGTGTCATTTTCTCTATAACCGTTGGAACGAATACTTCCTTGATTTAAAACAAAATTATTGTTGTTAGTGAAGAAAATATCATTAGCACTCAATGTAACAGTTAATTTTTTATTTAAAAATTGTCTATTGATGGTTGCATTTAATTGTCCAAAATTATCTAATTCGTAAAATTGTTGTTGACCATTGGTTCTCCAAAAACCATTGATGGCAATGGTAGATTTAGTATCTAATTTATAGGATTGGAAAGTAAAAAAAGTATAACTCCCTCTGTCAAAATTAAAAGGCTGATTTTCATATACCCCATTGTAGATATTTCTACTATACTGCACTCCAACTACTGCAAAATATTTTTTACCTGGAGGAATAACTCCAATTGCTCTAAAATAAACCTCTTTATTCTTGCCTAAATTATCGTATGTTCTATAGGATAGTTCTTTATCAATGGGCGATGTGTACACTACACTAGAAAAAATATCTTTGGTTTCATTGACACCATAAGCAAATATAGGCCTGTCATCCACACTTATGTTGGCTTCGTAATTAGTGGTAAACTGTGGCTTTAATAAAGGGTTCCCAATTTCGTAATTATAGGGATCAATATATCTAGCAAATGGATTTAGAAAATCATAACTAGGACGGCTAATGGTTTTTCTATACACTAAATATCCCCTCATCTCATAACCCATGATGGTAATAATCTTTCTACTCAAATACACATAAGGAAAAGCATCTGTTCTATTCACTAAAAAGCTTGTATCCTTTGGAATAAACTGTCTTCCTTGCATGATGGTTTGCTCAACCCTAGTACCCAGCTTCAAAATTATTGCACCCCAGTTTTTAGAAGTTTGTAAATAACCAGCATTCACTTGTTCTTTAAAACTATAACTACTTGTTCTAAATTCATCTGGTATAGTGATGCCACCAATGGTTTTAACATATTTTGCATGATTGTCAAATTGCAAAATTGATGTTTTGATACCTGTTTCCCAATTTATACCTCTCCACTTCTTTTTCAAATCGGTTTGAGCAATAAAAATGGTTCTATCATTACCAAAATCTCCAGCACCACTGGAAGCAACGGTATTTCTAAATTGATTGGAATATTCTTGACGCGTTGATGCTTCTGAATAATTGACTGAAACATCTGTTACCCACTCTCCACCTACAGTGTCCAATTTATATTTTGACCTAAACGATTGGTTAATATTGTAATTACTCCCTTTGTTATTAATAATAGACTCATTCAATGTTGGCAATGCATTGGTACTAACGATTCCCGCATTGTTTTTTGTAGTATTATTAAATTGATTATTACTTATTCTTCCATCATAATTGAATTCCCATTTTTCTTTGTAGTTTCTCCCAATACCATAACCTACATAAAAAGAATTACTTGGATTTTGTGTTCTTGCTCTTTGAACAATGGTTGATTGATCATTTAGAATTCTATTGGTATTATTAATGCTATAACCATTGTTATTATTATACTGAGTGTTTAAATAAGTATTGTATTTATCGTTGGTATTGTTCAAGTTAACGCCTAAAAACTGATTCCCATACTGCCCTTGATTCAACCCAGTATTCATAGATCCATTTAAACCCAATTTAACCCCTTTCTTTAAAACAATATTAACCAATCCTCCACCACCACTTGCATCATACTTAGCCGAAGGTGTTCTGATCAATTCAATTTTTTGAATCGCATTGGGAGGCAAACTTTTTAATAAGGTAGCTAAATCAGAGGGGCTCATTCTTAAATCTCTTCCATTAATTTGAACCCCTGCTGGAGACAATCCATTCAAAAAAATATTTCCATCGCTATCAATAAAAACACCTGGTGTTTTTTCAATAGTTTCCATCGCATTGGTAGAACCTGCAGCCAATAGTTCCGGATCTACCACTGCTTTATCATCTTCTTGTCTGACCAAGGCTTTTGATGAAGTCACCACCACTTGATTCAATTGTGTGGGATCTTCTAATAATTTAATGGTTATGATGGAGTTGTTTTCTAATGCAATGGTTTTTGTATACTTTTTGTATCCAATGGCATTGACCAAGAGTGTATAGTTCTTATTGGGGGAGATACTTGCAGAAGCAATCCCATTAGAATCTGCAATCAATGAAAATTGCTTTAAACTGTCTAAAACAGATGTAACTCTGATAGAAGCAAAGGGAATGCTATTGTTTTTAACATCCATTACTTTAAAAGTATAGTTTTTGGATTGACCAAAAGCCACACTCAAGCATAAATAGCTTACAATGAAGAGTAATAAATTTTTCAAAGGAATACTAAATTTCTCCCTTGCCATCTAACCAAAGCTTAACCGCTTCTGTTGTTACAGATTTTGGTCGCTCTAATGGGAATCCTAAAGCACGATCCCAAGTTAAACTCGCAAGTACTCCTAATGCACGGCTTACTGCAAATAATACAGTGTAGAATTCATATTCAACAATACCATAATGAACTAATAATGCTCCACTATGTGCATCCACATTTGGCCAAGGATTTTTAACCTTGCCTAATGATTCTAATATTGGAGGAACCGTTTCATAAATCTTCCAAACGGTGTTCACTAATTTGTCGTCTGCTAAATGTTTTTTACCAAATTCCATTTGTGCAGTAAATCGAGGATCTGTTTTTCTTAATACCGCATGGCCATATCCTGGAACTACTTTACCAGAAGCCAAAGTTTTTTGAACATAATCTATAATTTGTTCTGCAGTTGGATTGTCTGTACCAATTGCTTCTTGCATTTCAAAAATCCACTTGATTACTTCCTGATTTGCCAATCCATGTAAAGGACCTGCTAAACCATTCATACCAGCAGCATAACTTAAGTATGGATCACTTAATGCAGAACCTACTAAGTGTGTAGTATGTGCAGATACGTTTCCACCTTCATGATCAGCATGAATGGTCATGTATAAACGCATCAATTCTTTAGTGCTCTCATCTTCAAAGCCCATCATATAAGCAAGGTTACCTGCCCAGTCTAATAAACCGTTTGGATGAATATGCTCATTGTTTTTATATTTTCTTCTGTAGATATAAGCAGCAATTCTTGGCAATCTTGAGATCAAATCCATTGAGTCATCATAAGTAAATTGCCAGTAATCTTTTTTATTCATACCCTTAGCATACTCTTGAGAGAATTTGCTTTCGGTTTGTAATGCCATTACTGCAGCCACATACATTGTCATTGGGTGCGCATTTAAAGGAAACGCATCAATAACATCAAATACATGTGAAGGCACATGGCTTCTTCTTTGCCAATTGCTGGTAATTTCTTTTACATCTTCTTCTGTTGGAATTTCTCCCACCATCATTAAATAAAACAAACCTTCTGGCAATGGTTCATCACCACCTTTTGCCTTCGGTAATTTTGCTTGTAATTCTGGAATGGAATAACCTCTAAAACGAATTCCTTCTTGCGCATCAAGCAAACTTGTTTCAGTCACTAAACCAGTCATACCACGCATACCCTGATACACTTGAGCAAGTGTGATTTCACCGATTTTTTTCTCTCCGTGTTGCTTGATAAGGTCTTTGATTTCAGCTGCTGCAGCTGTTGCTTTTGCACTAAATAAGTCTTTGATTGCTTCCATAAAAAAAGTATATAAGTTTGGAACCTTTAATTTGGGGGCAAAGTTAGTTAAGATTAGTTTATTTAGGTGCTTTTTTGTACAAATAATATACTACCCAAATAAAAATTAAATTGGGTATCCAGGCCGCTAATAATGGGGGTAAATTCCCCTTTGTAGAGAATATTGTGGAAAACCTATCCACTAAAATGAACACCGCGGCAATGATAAAACCGACAGCTAAATGTGAGCCACTTCCTCCCCTCAATTTTCTACCTGCAATGATAGCCCCAATTAAGGTTAAAAGCAATACGGTGACTGGGGTTGCATCCCTTCTATATCTTTCGATTTTTAGTTCATTTAACCCCTCAGATCCCCTTAAATTAGCTAGTTCTATCTGTCTTATTAATTGGGGGGTGGTTAATTTATCTTTGGTATACTTATCCTTCTTTATGTCATTGGGTTTAAAAGGATACTTTTTATTCAAAGTCCCATAATATTTAACAATTTCTTTATCCTCAGACAAAGTTCTTTCCATGACACTGGTCAATTCCCAAACTTTTTTTGTCGTGTCCCACATAATGGTTTCTGCTCTTAAATTACTAATGACTTTTTTATTGTCTGTAGTAAAAGCAAAAAAGTTGCCCCCTCTATTATTGACAGTATCATATTCGTAAATGCCGGCATAAGTAAAAGAGTCTACTCTAAAATAGATATCAGAAGACCCTCTAACCAAGGCATCATAACTTGAATTTTTGTCAATGTAGGCTGCTTCAAAACTGCCTCTAATACTATTGGCTTGAGGAACCGTCCATTGATTGGCAATCCACAAAACCAGTGCTAAAAATGTACCCCCAATCCAATACGGCCTTAACCATCTATTGTAGGTGGTTCCACTTGCGAGGATGGCAACAATTTCCGTTTGGCCTGCCATTTTAGAAGTGAAAAATATCACTGAGATAAAAACAAATAAAGGAAATAACAATGCAATAATATGTGGCACAAATCCAATATAGTAATGCGTAATAATTTCTTCTGCACTTAAACCCGTTCTTACAAAGTCATCCGTTTTTTCGCTTAAATCAATCACCACTGCAATTACCGCAAAGAAAAAGATGGCATAAAAAAATACCGATAGAAACTTTTTAATAATATACCAATCTAATTTTTTCAATGCCTTTATTTTATAATCGCTTACTAATTTGTTGAATCATACTGGTTTTCCAACTACTATAATCACCAGCAATAATGTGTTCTCTAGCCTGCCCTACCAACCAAAGATAAAAAGATAGATTTTGAATGCTCGCTAATTGCAAACCTAATATTTCATCTGCCACAAACAAATGTCGCATATATGCTTTGGTATAATAATGACTTAACTCATTGGGAATACCAGGATCTAATGGAGTAAAATCATTCGCCCATTTTTTATTTTTGATATTCATCACCCCCTGACTAGTAAAGATCATTCCATTACGACCATTACGAGTTGGCATTACACAATCAAACATATCTACCCCTAAATCAATCGCTTCTAAGATATTCCAAGGTGTACCCACCCCCATCAAGTATCTTGGTTTTTCTTTGGGTAAGTTTTCACAACATAATGCAGTAAACTCATACATTTCTTCCTCGGTTTCTCCTACACTCAATCCACCAATAGCATTCCCTACTGCATTTTTTGAACTAATGTATTCACAAGATGCTTTTCTTAAATCTTTATACAATCCACCTTGTACAATAGGAAATAAATTTTGCGTGTATCCATATTTATCTGGGGTCTCTGCAAATCTGTTTACACATTGATCCAACCAAACATGGGTTAGATCCATACTTTTTCTAACATACTCATAGGTACTCGGAATAGGAGGACATTCATCAAAAGCCATAATAATATCTGCACCAATGGTTCTTTGAATATCCATCACTTTCTCTGGACTAAATAAATGTTTGCTTCCATCTATATGAGATTGAAAAACCACCCCCTCCCGTTTGATCTTTCTATTGTTGGCCAATGAAAAAACCTGGTAACCACCGCTATCTGTTAAAATAGGTCTATCCCAACCCATAAATTGGTGCAAGCCACCCGCAGCTTCCAACACTTCCAATCCTGGTCTTAAATATAAATGATAGGTATTCCCTAAAATGATTTGTGCTTGGATATCTTGCTTTAACTGCTGTTGGGTCACTGCTTTTACAGACCCAATAGTGCCCACTGGCATAAAGATGGGAGTCTCAATGGTACCATGATCTGTTGTAATCTTTCCCGCTCTCGAGGACCCTTGATTGCTTTGTTTTACTAATTCAAATTGTAATGCCGCCATATGGCAAAGGTAAGGTCAAAAACTTTACTTTTGCAGCATGATTAGCCTATCCGAACTAAGCCCCTATATCATTATTGCATTTATAGCTATTATTGCTATTCAAGTATTTTATTACTTGTTTTTCTTTCTAAGATTGGCCATCTATAAAAAGCCTTCTAAAGACTTACAAATGGAGCACCCTGTTTCTGTGGTGATCTGTGCAAGAGACGAAGCAGAAAACTTAGCCAATAATTTACCTGGAGTACTGGTACAAAATTATAGCACTACCCATGAAATAGTTTTGGTAAATGACAATTCCGAAGACGAATCAAAATATTTAATTGAAGAGTTCAAGAAGTCATTTAAAAATCTGAACCCCGTTACTTTAACCCAGGAAGCCAAAATGATCAGTGGGAAAAAATTTCCTTTATCTATTGGTATTAAATCTGCTAAAAATGAGATCTTACTATTGACCGATGCAGATTGTGTTCCTGCAAGCGAGCACTGGATGAAACTCATGCAGGATGGATACCAAGAAGGTGTTGAAATTGTTTTGGGTTATGGCGCTTATAAAAAGAAGCCAGGTATACTCAATAAATTAATTCGTTTTGAGACCTTTCAAACTGCGCTGCAATATTTTTCCTATGCATTAGCAGGTCTGCCATATATGGGCGTTGGAAGAAATCTCTCTTATAAGAAAGATGTTTTCTTAAGAAACAAAGGTTTCTCTTCTATCAATCAAATCCCAAGTGGTGATGATGATTTGTTTATTAATCAAGTAGCTAATGCAAAAAACACTGCTATCGTAATTGATCATGAAGCACATACATTAAGTGAGCCAAAGACAAGTTTTAATGCATGGATGAATCAAAAATACAGACATTATACTACAAGCAAGTACTATAAAAAATCTCATTCTTTCTTATTAGCACTCTATGCGATTAGTTTGTTTTTGGTTTATCCTATTACTATTGCAGCATTACTTATTTCAAAAGAATATATTTTAGTAGGGTCAATTTTTGGTGTAAGATTACTCTTACAAGCTAGTATCTTAAGAGGTGCTATGAAAAAATTAAACGAGTTAGATTTATGGCCATGGTTTATTTTATTTGATATCTGGTCAATTTTTTATTATTTATTTACTTTGCCAAGCGTATGGAAAGCACCCCAGAAAAATTGGAATTAATTACCCAATACTTTGCCGATTTTACGGAGGAGCAATTGCAACAATTTGCTGCACTAGAAGGCGCTTACAAAGATTGGAATGCTAAGATTAATGTCATCTCTAGAAAGGATATAGATCATATTTATTTGCATCATGTATTGCATTCTTTAAGTATTGCAGCCATTGTTGAATGGGAAAAAGGTACACAAGTGATTGATATTGGCTGTGGTGGCGGATTTCCTTGCGTTCCAATGGCGATCTTCTTTCCGGATGTGCAATTCTTAGCAGTAGATAGTATTGCAAAGAAATTAAAAGTGGTGGATGCAGTCTGCGAAGTGGCTGGGATTAAAAATATTACTACCAGACACGCAAGAGTAGAAGACATCAAGAACAAGAAATTTGATTATGCCATAAGCAGAGCTGTTGCACCATTAAAAGATTTATGGAGATGGGCCGATCCTATCTTACATAAAAAAGCAAACCAACCCGGAGGATTGATTTGCTTAAAAGGTGGTGATTTACACCAAGAAATTTCAGAAAGTGGAGTGCGTCCTAAAATGATGTCTATTTATGATATCTTCCAAGAAGATTATTTTAAAGAGAAGTTCATCATTCAGGTTAAAAAGTAACACCCTTGAACCAACTCCTATTAGTTAGGAATTTCAATCTTATTATTTGTTCTGTTTACATCTGGCATTCTTTGTGAAGGATCTATTTCAATACTCTTTAATTGTGAAATAGGCTTACTTAGCTCAAATGAATAGGTAGGCGCTGTCCATTTCCATTCTGCATGCGTTATCCAATTTGCAGCTTCTGCTTTTTTGCCAGACAACATTAAATCCAGTGGCATATAATGTGTTTCAGAACTACCATCTTTATAAGTTACATATACTTCTACTGGCATAGGCATCTTCCCTACTCTTTGAATACTTAAAATAGCGCCTTTTTCACCAGCTTGAATATCATTCAAACCATAATCCACTGTCTTCGTGCTATTCACCCAATATTCTTTGAACCACTGTAATTGAATGCCACTAGTTTTTTCAGCCACTCTAGTAAAATCATTGGCATTAGGATGTTTAAACTTCCATGTGTTATAATAATTTAATAAAGTCTTATCTCTTAAAGAATCACTGATGATATATCCCAGTACGCCTAAGAAAGTTCCACCCTTACTGTATGCCGCACTACTATAGGCCATATTGGTATTATAATGATCTGAATGAGTACTCATGGGTTCTTCAAATCCACTTTTCACTAAACCATAATAACCTGCGTAATTACCTGCTTGGACAAGTGGTAATTGTGTTTTAGCTGCTTCGTGCGCTGCTTTGAGTTGTGCTTTCGCTTTTTCACTTAGGTATGGAGAATTGGTTGCGTGATTTTCTTCGTACCAATAAGAGATAGCTTCTTCTCCAAAACTGGTAAAGCCCTCATCCATCCAAGGGAATAAACTTTCATTGGTACCTAAAATATGTTGATACCAACTATGCATCCACTCATGAAAAGCAGTTCCCAAACTTGGACCTTTTAATAAAGTAGCCATTGCATATTCCATACCACCATCGCCTCCTTGTATAAAAGAATATTGAGGATAAGGATAAGCTCCAAATTTTTTCTCCATATAAGGAAGCACTTTTTCTGCAGCCCATAACACATTCGCCCATGCGCTATCCGATTGTGCATCTTTCTCTTTATAATACACATGCAATGTCAAACCCTTGCGAACTTCTTTGGATAAATGTTTGAAATGGTCATCTGCTGCCCAAACAAAATCGTGAATATTTGATCCCTTAAAATTCCAAGTCTTATTTCCAGATGCGTCTGCAGCAGCAGTTGGGTTTTGTAATACACCTGTCGCAGCTACCATATAGTTTTTATCTAAAGTCAAGTTCACATCATAATTACCCCATACTCCATAAAATTCACGAGCAATATAAGGGTTGGTATTCCAACCTTGATAATCATATTCCACCATTTTTGGATACCACTGACTCATAGAGAATCTAACCCCTTCTGCATTGTCTCTTCCAGATCGACGAATTTGTTTAGGTACTTGTGCTTCAAAATTCAGACTCAAGCTTACTGAAGACTTAGGTAGGATAGCTTGTGTTAAAACAACTTCTAAAATTGTTTCATGATCAATTAATTGTTGTGCTTTACCTGCAATGGTAATTTGGCTAATCCTTTGATACCCTATTTCTTCAGGCTTTAATTGTTGGATTCTGTCTCTAACTCGCGGATCCCAATCCTGCATTTGCGTACCTCTTCTGCTGGTAAATGTTGTTTTACCTAACTCTCTACTTCTTAAATCCATCACAGAATTGGGTTGAAAGGCATTCCAATACATATGGAAATAAATCTTACGCAATGTATCGGGAGAATTGTTGGTGTACACAATATTTTCTGTACCCTTTACAATATTGGTTTGCACATTTAAGGCAGCATTGATTTTATAATCAATATGCTGTTGCCAACGATCTGCTTGAGCAGCAACATTAGATACAATTGCTACAATAGCAATACCCACAATAGATAGCTTCTTCATAAGTTTGAATTGAGAAGCTAATGTAAGCAATAAATTAAAACAATAATTATTCTTTACCCGCAACTATAATCACAATCTCGCCTTTCACTTGCTTGGCAGAAAAATGTGCAATTAAATTTTCAAGGGTGTCGGTGATATTCTCTTCGTAGATTTTGGTGAGCTCTCTACTTACCGCGGCTTTTCTATCAGCTCCAAAATATTCTTTAAATAACTCAAGTGTTTTGACCAATCTCATAGGACTTTCGTAAAAAATCATGGTACGTTCTTCAATGGCCAAAGATTCCATTAAAGTCTTCTTTCCTTTTTTCAAGGGAATAAACCCTTCAAACACAAAACTAGAAGCAGGCAATCCACTATTGGTTAATGCAGGCACAAAAGCAGTGGCTCCTGGCAAACTGGTCACTTCTACCCCAGCAGCTTTGCAGGCTCTGACCAATAAAAAAGCAGGATCAGAAATACCTGGAGATCCTGCATCCGTGATGAGTGCAATATTTTTACCTGCGCTTAATTGGGAAACCAAATGCTCCACTACTTTGTGCTCATTATGCTGATGATAAGGAGTGAGCGGTTTTTGAATATTATAATGCTGTAATAATTTGGAGGAAGTTCTTGTATCCTCACACAATATAAAATCAACCTGCTGTAGTACTTCCACCGCCCTAAATGTGAAATCTTTTAAATTTCCAATCGGAGTGGGTACTAAATAAAGCATATGATTGAACTAAGCTTTAACGAATTCGATTTCGAAATATTCCATTACAGCGTTCGCTAATAATTGTTTACTTGCCTTTTCTGCCATTTCTCTTGCAGCAGCTTCGTTGTCAGCATCAATTTGCAAAGTGATATGCTTACCTACTCTAACATCTTGAACTCCTGTCATACCTAAATTATGCAAACCGCCTAATACCGCCTTTCCTTGAGGATCTAATAAATCTTTTAAAGGCATTACTTTAATTTGAACTTGGAATATCATGTTTCAATTATTGTGTGATTGTTTTTCGATAGATCAAAGATACTATGCAATAGCCAATAAAGCCAAATGGTATAGCCCACCATCCAAAAAATATCGCCGAAATAGCCGTTTCCAAGGCGACTAAAACCAATGGCCAAAGTAAATTCTTCTTTCCTGACAAGCTTTTCAGCGCCAACATAGGCGTTTTCATCACCATTAAATAACTCACTAACAAAATATACACATACCAAAAAATAGGGCTTAATAAAAGCTTAGAAACAAAAGGTATTTGTGCTTGCCAGTATAATAATGGGAAAGCTGCAGTTAAAAGTCCAATCATTGGGATAGGCACTCCTTTGAAGTAATTGGTTTGTTCGGTATCTAAATTAAATCTGCCTAATCTATATGCTCCAGCCATTGCTATTAAAAATGCTGGTGCCAATAAAAATGAAGGGCTAGATAATGCATTAACATTATCTGCTAAAGCTAATCTTAAAAATTGAAATACAATACATGCAGGTGCCACACCAAAACTAACTACATCTGCTAATGAATCTAATTGTTTGCCTAAATCAGAATGCACTTTCAAAAATCTTGCCACAAAGCCATCAAAGAAATCAATGATTGCAGCAATCATGATACAAACACTTGCTAAATATAATTTCTCTGGAATTTCAATAATGATATCTCCCACTTGGTCAACAGAAGCCACTGCACCTTTTTGAAATGTGAACACAATGGCCCAACAACCAAAAAATAAATTGAATAAAGTAATAATATTGGGGATGTGTTTACGCATCTTACTTCTTTGTTTTTTTCATTAAAGCTTCTATTTCATCTGCTTTAATCGGGATATTTTTAAACAAATCTTGATTGCCTGTTTTGGTAATCCAAAGGTTGTTTTCAATTCTAACACCCATTTTTTCTTCTTTGATATAAATTCCTGGCTCTACGGTAAACACCATTCCCGCTTGGATAGGCGCTGTTCTTGTACCTAAATCATGCACGTCTATTCCTAAATGATGAGAAATACCATGGTATAAATATTTTCTATACGCTCTGTTTTCTGCGTCTTCGTTTTTAATATCTGATTTAGACAACAAACCAATTTTTAAGAATTGCTTGGTAGCTTCCTCTCCTACTTTATCGGTGTACTTCACGATAGAAATACCTGGCTTTAAAATAGACTTTGCGTAATCATGTAAATGCAAACATGCATTGTAGACTTCTTTTTGTCTTTTAGTAAACTTACCGTTTACTGGAACAGTTCTGGTTAAATCTGCATTGTATCCACCATATGCTGCACCAAAATCCATTAAGATCAATTCACCATCCTTACATTGATTGTTATTGCTTACATAATGTAATGTTCTTGCATTGTCTCCACTTGCTAAGATGCTATGATATGCAGTGCCTGTTGCTCTTTGACTTAAGAAAGAATGATAGATTTCTGCTTCTATTTCATATTCATATACACCAGGTTGAATAAATTTCAATAATCTTCTAAAAGCTACTTCTGTAATATCAATCGCTTTTTGAATTACTTGCACTTCTTCTTTGGTTTTAATACCTCTTAAGTCTTTTAATATTTTTGCCGCTCTTAAGTATTGATGCAATGGATACCTTGATTGCATTTCGTCAATAAAACGGTACTCACTGGTTCTTACTAAATTATTTTTTCTATCGTTCTCATTAGAATCTAAATAAATGGAATCTGCTAAATGTATCCATGTTTGCAACATGGCATCTACTGTATCTGCCCATACAATGGTTTTCATACCAGAGATAGCAGTAGCTTCATTCGCTCTTAATCTTTTACCATCCCAGATTTCTTTCAACTCTTGAGGTCTGGTCAATACCAATACTTCTCTATATTTTGGATCTGGATTATTTGGAAATAAAATCACCATAGAACCTTCTTGCTCTATGCCTGATAACCAAAATAAATCACTGTTTTGTTGGAAATGATACAAAGCATCACCGTTTAATGGGAACTCATCATTACTTACAAATATGGCAATGCTATTAGGTTGCATTTTTGCCATAAATCTTTTTCTGTTCTGAATGAAGATATTATTATCTAAAGGAAGATATTTACTCATACGGTTGCTTTTAAAAATTTGTCTACTTGCAAGATAATCAAAATTCGCACTGCTAGGCGATCTTACCCCAGCCAATTTTAGATTTCTGTGATAGTAAATATGCTTTTAATGGCGCGTTTTCTGCAGAAGATAAATTAGGATCTTTATCACAGATAGCTGTTGCTAATTCTTTTGCTTCTATCAAGGTTTGTCTATCGTTAATGATATTGGCTAATTTGAAATTGAGCGCTCCACTTTGTCTTGTGCCATCTATATCTCCTGGACCTCTTATTTCTAAATCTTTTTCTGCAATGATAAATCCATCTGTATGATCACACATAATTTTGATTCGATCTCTAGCATCTCTGCTGGCTTTTACGCTAGTTAATAAGATACAATAACTTTGCTCTGAGCCTCTACCTACCCTTCCTCTTAATTGATGCAATTGCGATAAACCAAATTTCTCTGAACTTTCAATCACCATTACACTTGCATTAGGCACATTCACTCCTACTTCAATCACAGTTGTGCCTACTAAGATTTGTGTATCTCCAGAAACAAATCTTTGCATATTGGTTTCTTTCTCGATATTCTTTTGTCTTCCATGCACCATACTAATTTTGTAGGTAGGTTCAGGAAAATAACTTTTTACTTGATCGTAGCCCTGCATCAAATCTTCAAAACTTAATTTCTCACTCTCTTCAATAAGTGGATATACAAAATATGCCTGCCTCCCTTTTTGTATTTCTGATTTGACAAAATCCATCACATTGGCTCTTGCTGTTTCAAAACGATGCACTGTTTTAATAGGTTGTCTACCAGGAGGTAATTCATCCATCACACTATAATCCAAGTCTCCAAAAGCAGTCATGGCAAGGGTTCTAGGAATAGGCGTTGCGGTCATCACCAATACATGCGGAGGGATGCTAGCTTTTTTCCAAAGCTGTGCTCTTTGTGCTACACCAAAACGATGTTGCTCATCGATCACTGCTAATCCTAAATTTTTAAATTGTACCACTTCTTCAATAATAGCATGCGTGCCCACTACAAAGTGGATGGTATCATCCAATAAACCTTGTAATATTCTTCTTCGCTCTGCAGTCTTGGTACTTCCAGTTAATAAAGCCACTTCAATAGGCATGTCTTTGAGTAATTCTGATAAACCTGCATAATGTTGTTGCGCTAAAATTTCTGTAGGTGCCATCATACAACTTTGATAGCCATTGTCAGCAGCAATTAACATTGAAAGTAATGCGATCATAGTTTTACCACTACCCACATCTCCTTGCAATAATCTATTCATTTGATATCCGCGCGCGGTGTCCTGTCTAATTTCTTTAATCACTCTTTTTTGCGCACCTGTTAATTCAAAGGGTAAATGATGATTGTAAAAATGATTAAAATAATCCCCTACCACTTCGAATTTATGTCCTCTACTATTTTTATGTCGATCTATTTTTACGAGGTTCAATCTTACTTGCGCAATAAACAATTCTTCAAAGACCAATCTTTTTAATGCTTTTTTATACAAGGCTTGTGATTGCGGAAAATGAATCTGTCTATAAGCTTCCCATCTGCTTAAATGATCATTTAAAAGACTAGCGGGTAAATTTTCTGGTAAATCTCTTTCACTAATCTGCATGAAAAGTGCCTGGGTTAATTTCCCTATCTGCTTTCCATTCAACCCTCTAGATTTTAATTTTTCAGTGGATGGATATACTGGCTCTAAAACAGATTTTTGTCCAGCAGTGGCTGCTACATAGGGTTCAATCTCCGGATGCACTATTTGTGCCCTACCATTAAAAAAGCTCACCCTTCCAAAAACAATATATGTCTGGCCCTCCACCAATTGCTTTTGCACCCAGTTGATTCCCTGAAACCAAGCTAATTCAATTTGGCCAGTGGCATCTCTTAATTGGCTAACCAAGCGTTTCGCTCTCTTTTCCCCCAAGGTATCCATGCCCATCAACACACCTCTTACTTGCACAAAGTCCTGATCTGACGTGATTTTAGCGATGTCTGTAACCTGTGTTTTATCGATATGTCTATGCGGGAAATGGTTTAAAAGGTCGCCAAAAGTGTACAAATTCAGCTCTTTTTTAAGCATATCAGCCCTCAATGGGCCCACCCCTTTTAGGTATTCGATGGGGCTAGATAAAAGAGTGGATTGACTCAAGCTAATTTTTTTTGGGATTGGGTACAAATATCCCAAAAAGATGGCAAAAAATGGGGTCTTGTTTCATTATCTTCGCACAGCTATGGAAAAGGAAATTGTATTGAGTGGAATTAGGCCAACAGGCTTTCTTCATTTGGGGAACTATTTTGGTGCTATGCGCAATTATGTGCGTATGCAAGATGAATTCAATTGTTACTTTTTTGTGGCGAACTGGCATAGTTTAACCACCCACCCTGATACCAAAACCTTACAAGAAAGTGTATTAAGGGTAGTGGCAGAAAATATTGCTTGTGGATTAGATCCAGAAAAAGTGTCTTTGTATGTTCAAAGTGATGTGCCTGAGATTGCAGAATTGTATTTGTATTTAAATATGTTGGCTTATAAAGGAGAGTTGGAAAAAACAACCACTTTTAAAGACAAAGTAAGAATGCAGCCTGAAAATGTGAACGCAGGATTATTGACTTATCCAGTTTTACAAGCTGCAGATATCTTAATTCATCGCGCAGTAAAAGTGCCAGTGGGCAAAGACCAAGAGCAAAACTTGGAGATGGCTAGAAATTTTGCAGAAAGATTTAACCATCGTTATGGCGAAACCTTCCCTCTACCTTATGCTTTCAATTACAATAGTGAATTAGTGAAGATTTTAGGATTAGATGGAAATGGAAAAATGAGTAAGAGCGAAAACCAAATGACTACTTTATTTTTAGCAGATGAAGATGATTTGATTCGTAAAAAAGTAATGAAGGCTAAAACAGATCAAGGACCTTTAACACCAAATTCTGAAAAGCCAGATTATATTCAAAACTTATTTACCTTAATGCAATTGGTAAGTGCTCCAGATACGGTGAAAAAGTTTGAAGACGATTTTAATAATAGCAGCGAAGGCAATTGTATTATTCGTTATGGCGACATGAAAAAACAATTGGCAGAGGACATGGTGAATTTTATAAACCCTATTAGATCGAAGGCAGCAGATTTACAAGCAAACAAAGATTTATTATTAAAAATAATCCATCAAGGTGCAGATAAAGCAAGAGCAAGTGCTTCCTCTACATTAACCTCTGTTAGAAAAGCAGTTGGTATGAATTATTAAAACTATTACCCTTAATTAGATATCCAAATCAAATGGCAAAAGCAGCAGCACCTAAAAAACCGAAGCACGTAGCAATCGCTGGTAATATCGGAGCAGGTAAAACAACATTGACAGAAGCGTTAAGTAAACACTATCGTTGGATTCCGCAATTCGAAGATGTGGATCATAACCCCTACTTAACAGACTTCTACGATGATATGCCTCGTTGGAGTTTTAATTTACAGATCTATTTTTTGCATGGTAGATTAAACCAAATTTTAGATATTCAAAAAGGAACTGAAACGGTGATTCAAGATAGAACAATCTATGAAGATGCAAATATTTTTGCGCCTAACTTACACGAGATGGGTTTAATGAGTAAGCGTGATTTTGATAATTATTTTTCTTTTTTCACTACCATCAAATCAATGGTGCAACCTCCAGATTTGTTGATATACTTAAAATGTTCTGTGCCTACCCTAGTTGCTCAAATTCAAAAAAGAGGCAGAGAGTATGAAGAGAATATTAGACTAGATTATTTAAAGAAGTTGAATGATTTTTATAACAAATGGATTGAAGGTTACAAAGAGGGTCCATTGTTAGTGATTGATTGCGATAAAAATAAATTTGGCGAAAACGAAGAAGACCTTGGAGAAATTATTAGCAAGGTGGACGGCATGTTATATGGTTTGTTCTAGTTGAAATTATTTTTAAAGTTTTTTAAATAGATGAATAAGATTACACCCGAACTTTTAGAAGCATTCAAAGCTATTGTAGGAGCAGAATATACTTTTACAGACACGGAGAGCTTTGAAAAATATGGTAAAGACGAAACAGAAAGATTGCATTACAATCCAGAAGTAGTTGTTAAACCAAGAACTCCTGAAGAAATTAGTGCTTTGATGAAATTATGTAATCAGCATCTAATTCCAGTAACTCCAAGAGGAGGTGGTACAGGTTTGAGTGGTGGTGCTTTGCCACATTTAGGAGGCTTAGTAATTGCGATGGAACGTTTTAATAAGATTTTAGAAATTGACGAACGAAATTTACAAGTAACCACAGAACCTGGCGTTATTACAGAAGTATTACAAGATGCGGTTAAAGCAGTCAATTTATTTTATCCTCCAGATCCAAGCAGTAAGGGATCTTGTTTTATTGGTGGAAATATTGCTGAAAATTCAGGTGGACCTAAAGCCGTTAAATATGGTGTGGTAAAAGACTATGTTTTGAATTTAGAGATTGTTACACCTACTGGAGATATTATTTGGACAGGTTCCAATGTATTGAAAAATTCTACAGGTTATAATTTAACACAATTATTGGTGGGTAGTGAAGGTACTCTGGGTATTGTGACCAAGATTGTGTTGAAATTAATTCCATTACCAAAATTTGATTTATTAATGTTGGCTCCATTTACTAGCTTAGAAAAAGCAAGTGAAGCAGTGAGCGCTATATTTAGAGCAGGTATCACGCCAAGTGCGATGGAATTAATGGAAATTGATTCGATTAAGATTGTGAGTAAAATGGTAGATAGCACAGCCTTCCCTGTATCGGATGATATTGCCGCACATTTGATCATTGAAGTGGATGGGAATAATATGGATGTTTTAATGGGAGAAATGGAAGCGGTTGCAGAAGTATTGACGCAATATGAAGCAGGTGAAATTTTCTTTGCAGATGACGCTCAACAAAAAACAGAGTTGTGGAAGTTAAGAAGAAGAGTTGCAGAGGCGGTAAAGAGCGTTGGCTATACTATTGAAGAAGACACTGTGGTGCCAAGAGCAGAATTGCCAAAACTAGTAAAAGGTGTGAAGGCATTGGGTACACAATATGGATTTCATGCGGTTTGTTATGGACATGCGGGTGATGGTAATTTACATATTAGAATCAACCACCCTACAATTAAAAACAGTCATGGTAGCGAAGAGATGACCAATATTTTAAAAGAGTTATTTGTTTTGGTGCATAGCTTAGGTGGCACTATTAGTGGAGAACATGGAATTGGATTAATTCAAAAACCCTATATGCCTGTTGTATTTAAAAACAGTTCTTTAGAAATAATGAAGGGTATTAAAAAAGCATTTGATCCAAACAATATTTTAAACGCTGGAAAAATATTTGATGTAAACTAAATTCTTATGAAACAAGTTCTAAGTTTTATTATTCTTTTTGTTGCATTGAATTTGAATGCTCAAATAACGACCATTCAGACAACCAAATTAATGGAACCAGAAAGACCATGGATGATTGGAGGTGGTTTGGTTTTAGGTGGAGGATCTGGCTCTTTTCAAATAGGTATCAATCCAGAAATGGTTAAATCTTACAACGATTATATTGACCTTGGCGTAATCTCAAATATTTTTTACAGCTCTTTTAGAACAACTGAAATTTCGAGTACAAATGAAAAGTTTCGAAAGATGCAGTTTGGATTAGGTGGATTTGCCAGACTATGGCCAGTGAATGAATTCTTCTTACAAGTTCAACCCGAATACAATTGGACCTGGGCTAAACAAGTCAATGTTGTTTCAAATAGTTCTAATAAAGTTAGTGTAAGTGCAACAAGTGTTTTGGCGGGTATTGGTTATGGAAAAAGAACCGAAAATGGTTTTTCTTATTTTAGCATTATGCTTGACCTGATCAATTCACAGCAATCTCCATATGGCATGGGACAATTAAGACCTCAACCCATATTTAGAGCTGGCTTTGGTTTGCCTATTCGAATTACTAAGAAAAAATAGCTGCTAACTCTTCCCTATTTGAACAGATCGTAAATCTATACCTGGATTTCTCGTACAAGAAACCTTCAGTTTCCATTTTTTGTATCATCTCGATTAAAGGATTATAAAATCCTTCAAAATTATAAAGCACAATCTTCTTTTCGTGAATACTTAAATTATTCCAAACCAACATTTCGAATAATTCATCAAAAGTGCCTAAGCCACCAGGCAAGGCCACTGCTATATCACATTTATCATAGAGCAATAATTTTCTAGCATGCATGGTTTCTGTCACAATCAATTCAGTAAGTCCTGTATGCTGTGCTTCCCATTCTAATAATAATTGGGGGATAATACCAACTACCTTACCCCCTTTTTCTAAACAACTATTGGCAACTGCTCCCATTAAACCTTTATTGCCTCCTCCATATACCATTTGAATACCCATATCTGCCAATAAAGCTCCAATAGCCTTCGCCTCATTTTCAAAAGAGGGATGATTGCCAGATTTGGAACCGCAAAATATAGTAACTGCTTTTGGTTTCATATAAAACAGATTTAAATCGATTACACAAAATAGGCAAATAATTGAAACTTTGTTATTACTTTGCTAATACTAATTTAACCATCATGAGTGCGACTTTATTATTTGTATTTGTTATTATCTATTTCCTGATTTTATTAGGTGTTGCTAAAATTGCTGGCAGAAACAGTAATAATATGTCTTTTTTTATTGGCAATAAGAACAGCAACTGGATGTTGGTAGCATTTGGGATGATTGGAACTTCATTAAGTGGTGTAACTTTTGTGAGTGTGCCAGGTGCAGTAGGAAGAGACGCTTTTCACTATGTACAAATTACTATTGGGTACTTAATTGGTTATATCTGTATTGCCTATATCTTATTACCTATCTATTATAAGTTAAATCTAACATCCATTTACAACTATTTGGAGACAAGATTAGGTTTTAAGGCATATAAAACAGGTGCTTCATTTTTTGTGTTATCTAGAACCCTTGGAGCAACCGCAAGATTATATTTAGTAGTGAAGATCTTACAAGTTTTCATTTTAGATAGTATGGGTGTGCCATTCTGGGGAACCACTTTGGTGATATTAGCAATGATCTTATTGTATACCTATGAAGGCGGTGTAAAAACGATTGTTTGGACAGACACTTTACAAACTTCTGGTATGTTATTGGGTTTAATCATTTGTAGTGTGTATATACTTTCTAGTATGGACTTTACCGCTATGCAAGCATATACTGCTATGGAATCTAGAGGTTATGCCACCATTTTTGATACGGATGTCAATAGCAAGTCTTTCTTTTTAAAGCAAATCATAGGTGGAGCATTTGTTACACTTACTATGACAGGATTAGATCAAGAAATGATGCAGAAGAACATCTCTGTGAAGACTTTGAAAGATGCACAAAAAAATATGATCACTATTGGTATTACCATGTTAATTGTGATTAGCATGTTTTTATTCTTAGGTGGTTTATTACATATTTACGGAAGAATGGTGAGTGTGAATGCAGTGGGTGATGATTTATTCCCTGCTCTTGCATTAAACCATATGCCTGCTTACTTATCAATTATTTTTATCCTTGCTTTGATATCTGCTTTATTCCCTAGTGCAGATGGTGCAATAACAGCACTCACTTCAAGCTTTTGTATTGATTTATTGGGCATGCAGAGAAATCAAGAATGGGATGAAGCAAAAAAGAAAAAAATAAGACAAACTGTTCACTTAAGTTTTGCATTGATCTTTCTAATTATAGTAATGATCTTTAAATGGATTGATAACAAGAGTACCATTGATTTATTATTGAAGATTGCTTCTTATACCTATGGGCCACTATTAGGCTTATTTGCCTTTGGTATTTTAACCAAGAGAAGCATACAAGATAAATGGTCTCCTATCCCATGTTTTGCTGCTCCCATTATTTGCTTAATATTGGATAAATATCAAATGGCTATTTTAGGTGATTTCAAAATAGGACAAGAGCTATTGATCATTAATGGTTTAATTACCTTTATAGGTTTATGGTTAATTTCAAAGCCTGATATTAAAAAAATATAGACCTTTGCGCATGGACTTGATTCATCCCAAGGCAAACGATTATGTAGATCAATATAGCAATGCGACCCCCCCAGTTTTAAAAGCTATGTACGAAGCCATTTTGGCCGAGCACCCTCACGCCCATTTGCAAAGCAATTGGAATCAAGGAGGTTTCTTAGCTTTTTTGAGCAAGATGCTACAACCCAAATACATTATTGAAATAGGCACTTTTAATGGCTTTAGTACTTTATGTTTAGCTGAAGGTTTAGCGAATGGAGGTCTGTTAGATACCATTGAATTAAGGGAGGAAGATGCCCAAAGAGCCCAGACTTATTTTACCCAATATGGACAAGGCAAAAGCATTCAACAACATATTGGAGATGCCAAAACCATTATTCCAGGGCTTCCTCATTTATACGATATAGCCTTTATTGATGCGGATAAAACTGGGTATGTAGATTATTATACCCTTTTAAAGCCTAAAATGAGCCCAAATGGTATTATTATTGCAGATAATACCTTGTTCCATGGCGAAGTGTTGGAAGAGCAAATAAGCGGAAAAAGCGCCAAAGCCATTCAAGCTTTTAATGAAATGGTGGTAAAGGATGAGGAAACAGAAAAGATCATGTTAACCATTAGAGATGGACTTACTCTGATTAGAAAAAAATAAACATATGATGAAGCATTGTTTAATACTAATTTGTTTTGTGTTGGGATTACATACTGCCCAAGCACAATCAGAATCAACCGTTGTATATATTGAGCTGTATAAAAAAATAGCTGTACAAGAAATGAAGCGAACAGGGATTCCTGCATCCATTACTTTAGCACAAGGTATTTTAGAATCAAATAGCGGAGAAAGCAATTTAGCAAAGAAGTTCAATAATCATTTTGGTATAAAGTGTAAGTCAGATTGGAAAGGCGAAACAACTTATCAAGATGATGATACAAAACAAGAATGTTTCAGAGTATACCCTACGGCATTAGCCTCTTTTAAAGATCATTCTGATTTTTTAAAGAACAGACCTAACTATGCAGCTTTATTTACTTTGGATCCAGTAGATGATAGTGCATGGGCATATGGATTAAAGAAAGCGGGTTATGCAACTGCCAGTGACTATCCAAAAAGATTATTAAAAATTATTGATGACTACGAATTATCTCAATATAATTTTCCAGAACTAGATAATGAGGAGGCGAATACTGAAATCCTACCTAAAAAAGACACCCTCATTGCAACCATTAAAGACACTTTACCAAATAAAATAGTTGATACCATTGTATCTAAACCTACTTCCCCTACTTATACTGCTCCAACAACTATCACTCAGGCACAAATTTATGCGGCAGATACCACCAATATCTCTTTATCTAAAGTAAATGGCATTAGTTCTTCTACAAATACAGCAGAAAATTCAATCCCTGCTATGAAGGGCTTAGGTGTTAGTAAGGATACTGTAAAGCAGGTGTTGTTTACCATAACAAAGAAAAAAGTAATCAATTACCCTAAAGAAAAATTCAAGATTAATTCGGTACCAGTATTATGGGTAAAAGCAGGTAGCTCTTATTTACAAATTGCACAAATCCATAAATTATCCTTGTATAAAATATTTGTCTACAACGATATGGAAGAAGCAGACGTGGTTGCCAAAGATCAATTAGTTTTTATTGCTCAAAAGAAAAAATCTGGTAACAAAAGTATCCATACGGCTAAAGAAGGTGAAACCCTTTATGAGATTAGCCAAAATGAGGGTATTCAATTAAGCTATTTGAAATCATACAATAAAAAACTTCCTAATGGTCCATTAAAAGAAGGAACAATTGTATTGTTGTTTAAACCTAAAGAAACCAAACCTGAACCTAGTTTTAGACAGGTTTCTTTAAAATTTGAATTTAACTTTTTCAAGAACCTTTTCAAAAGAAAGAAAAAATAATTAACTCCTATGTCTTCTATTAAAGTATTAGATAAAGAATTTGTACCCTATTTAAGCGAAGCGACTATTCAAGAAAAAATCACTGAATTAGCTGCTTTATTAAATAAAGAATATGAAGGAAAGAAACCCATCTTCTTGTCTATATTAAATGGCTCTTTTTTATTTACTGCAGATCTTTTTAAACAAATCACTATTGAAGCTGAGGTTTGTTTTATCAAATTAGCTTCTTATAAAGGAACTACCTCTACAGGCAATGTGATTACCGCAATTGGATTAGATGCAAATGTAAGAGATAGACATATTATTATTGTAGAAGATATTATTGATACAGGCAAAACCCTGCACCACTATTTACCACAATTAGAAAGTCAACAACCCGCTAGCGTTAAAATTGCCGTTCTATTAAATAAGAAAGAAGCATTAGCTTTTCCTGTGAAAGTAGATTACAGTTGTTTTGATATCCCCAATAAATTTGTAGTAGGCTATGGCTTAGATTATGATGGACTAGGTAGAAATACAAAAGAAATCTACCAGCTTAAATAAAAAAAAGGGGCAAGTTTTGTACCTAACTATGACGTTCAAAATTTTTGAAAAAAATTTATGAACGATAGTGATAAGTGAAAAAAATCAAATAGATATAAATAATAAAAGGGGGTATTTTTTGTACCCCCTTTTATTATTTAAACGCATCTTTTACTTTTTCATAAAAACTCTTCTCTCCTTTGGCTGGTTTTGGCTGAAAGTTTTCACTTGCTTGCATTTTTTCCAATGCTGCTTTTTCTTCATCAGACACATATTGAGGTGTCCAAATATTTACATGAATTAACTGATCCCCTCTTCCATAACCTTGTACCTCAGGGAAACCTTTTCCTTTTAATCTAAACATTTTTCCACTTTGTGTACCTGCTGGAATTTTAATCTTTGCTCTACCATCTATTGTTGGCACTTCCACATTGGTTCCAAAAATTGCATCTGGAATAGTGATGTATAAATCAAATGCCACATTCACGCCATCTCTGTGTAAAAACTCATGTGGCTCTTCTTCAATCATGATAATTAAATCTCCAGCCATTCCCCCTCGCTCTCCTGCATTACCCTTTCCAGACATGCTTAATTGCATTCCATCACTTACACCTGCTGGAATATCTATAGAAATAGTTTCTTCTCCATATACTCTACCTTCACCTTTACATGATCCACACTTCGCAGTTACGGTACTTCCCTCACCACTACATGTTGGACAGGTATTCACCGTTTGCATTTGTCCTAAAAAAGTATTGGTTACTTTTTTTACCTGCCCAGAACCTTTACAGGTTCCACAGGTTTGCATACTATCTTTATCTTTTGCACCATTACCACCACAAGTTGAGCAAAGCACATGCTTTTTTACTTTTACTTGCTTATTAACGCCATTTGCAATCTCTTCAAAATTCATTTTTAATTTGATACGCAAATTACTTCCTCTTTGACCTCTCGCTCTTGCTCCACCTCTTGATCTACCTCCACCGCCAAAGAAACTTCCAAATGCATCATCGCCAAAAATATCACCGAATTGACTAAAGATATCATTCATGTCCATGCCTGCTCCGCCATGGAATCCACCACCGCCAGTACCAGGACCAAATGCTTGATGACCAAAGCGATCGTATTTTGCTTTTTTATCAGCATCACTTAAAATCTCGTAGGCTTCTGCAGCTTCTTTGAATTTTTCTTCAGCTGCTTTATCTCCAGGATTTCTATCTGGATGATATTGCATCGCTACTTTACGGTATGCTTTTTTAATTTCATCCGCTGATGCAGATTTGCTCACCCCTAGAACTTCGTAAAAATCTCTTTTTGACATAATACTTTTTTTATTTGCCTACTACCACTTTAGCAAAACGAATAATCTTATCATTTAATAAATAACCCTTGGTTACTTCATCCACCACTTTCCCTTTCATATCATCCGGCACTGGAACTTCTGTAATGGCTTCATGTAATTCTACATCAAATGGTGCATTAATGCTCTCCATGGCTTTTAAACCTTTTGATTGCATAATAGATCTTACTTTATTAAACACCAATTGAATACCTTCTTTTTGCACAGCGATATCATCCGTACTCGCCAATTGTTTCTCGGCTCTATCACAGTCATCCAATACCTCCAACAAAGACACAATTACATCTTTACCTGCAGTTTGAATTAAATCAATACGTTCTTTTGCTGTTCTTCTTTTGAAGTTCTCAAATTCAGCCATTAAACGTAAATATTTGTCTTTTTGCTCTGCAATTTCTGCTTGGGCTTGCTCTAACTCACTCAAAGGATTTTGAGCAGTTTCTGCCTCATTTTGAGGGGTATTTTCTGCGTTTGGAGCAGTTGTTTCGTTGGCCTCTTGATTCAATACAGTCTCTTCCATAGGTTTATATTATTGCAAATATCTTCCAAAAATTTGGCCAAAGCAATATTTAGGGCAAAATTGGCAGAAATCGGGTTCAAAATGAACAAGTTGTCACCTATTTGGTGCCTATCTTTGCGCCATGACTAAAGTGTATTTAAAGCGTAAAATCTCCCAAAGAATAGCCCTTGGACATCCTTGGATCTTTAACAATGAAGTGGAGAAGATTGTAGGGCCTGTTACGGCTGGTGATATAGTGGAAGTTTACTACGCAGACGAGCAATTTGCTGGTAGAGGCTATATTAACCCAGCTTCTCAAATTATTGTGAGATTACTTACCAGAAAGAAAGAAGAGATTAATGCGGATTTCTTTTTATTGAAAATAAAAGAGGCTTGGACTTACCGTCAAAAAATGGGTTATACTGAAAATTGTAGATTGATTTTTGGAGAAGCAGATGGATTACCCGCATTGATTATTGATAAATTCAATGACTACTTTGTAATTCAAACCTTGGCTTTAGGTATGGATATGTGGAAGCCCGCTATTGTGGATGCATTGAATAGTGTGTTTCATCCTAAAGGAATTTATGAAAGAAATGATGTTCCTGTTAGAGAATTAGAAGGTTTGACACAAATTAAAGATTATTTAAGTGCTCCCTTTCCTACAGAAATAACCATCAATGAAAATGGTTTGCAATTTTATGTAAACATTGAAACAGGTCAAAAGACTGGATATTTTTTAGATCAACAAGATAACAGAAGAGCCATTCAGCATATTGTAAAAGATGCAGATGTTTTAGGTGCATTTACTTATACAGGTACTTTTGAAATTCATGCTGCTCATTATGGAGCAAAGTCTGTTTTAGGAATTGATATTTCAGAAAATGCAGTGGCACAAGCCAATAAAAATGCAGCATTAAACAAATTGGATCATATTGTGAAGTTTGAAGCCATGAATGCATTTGATGTATTGAAAGCATGGGGCAAGGAAGGAAGAAAATATGATGTGGTGATGTTAGACCCTCCTGCATTCACCAAGAGTAGATCCAATATTCAAAAAGCCATTACAGGTTATAAAGAAATCAATTTAAGAGGAATGAAATTGATTAAGAATGGCGGCTTCTTAGTAACATCAAGTTGCACCAACTTAGTGAGTCCTGAATTATTTTTAGAGACCATTAATATGGCAGCAAAAGATGCTAGAAAAAGAATAAGACAAGTGACTTTTCAAACACAATCTAGTGATCATCCAATTATTTGGGGAATGGAGAATACACATTATTTGAAATTTTTAATTGTCGAAGTCTGCGACCGATAAAAAAAGCCTCCGAAAATTCGGAGGCTTTTTTTATTAGCAAGAAGCAAAAAGGGGCCCAATGGGGCCCCTTTTAAAAATCATTATATTTCAAATCTTATAGGTTTATATTTTATAAAACCTAACAAGATTTGATATTTCAATTCAATGAATTTAATGTAGTTTGAATTGCTTCAAAGTTTGGTAAATCACCTGGAGTCGCACAAACTTCTTCGTATTGTACCACACCCTCTTTGTCAATTACAAATGCAGCACGCTTGCTTACACCTTGCATTTCAAAAGCAGGGAAGGTTTCATACAATACATCAAACGCTTTTGCAGTTGTTTTATTAAAATCACTTAACAATTGAAAATTCAATTTTTGTTCTTCTTTGAATTTGCCTAAAGCAAATAAAGAATCTACTGAAATACCTAATACAGTTGCATTGGTAGCATTGTAAACTCGAATATTGTCTCTAATATTACAAAGTTCAGTAGTACAAACCCCTGTAAATGCCAAAGGGAAAAACAATACCACTACATTTTTTCCTTTTAAATCTCCTAATGAAACAGGATTCTTATCTGTATCAAATAAAGTGAACTGTGGCGCTGCTTTGCCGATTAAATTACTCATAGTAAGTTGTTTTATGGATTTGAGCTCAAAAGTAAAACCTGTTGAGCAATTAATGTTAATTTTGGGGAATCTTTAGTTGTAGTTTTTCTCTTTTCGACAATTCATAAGCAGAATCCATCAATTCCTTAAACTCTGTAGGTCGCTTTTGATAATAAGATAAGGTTGCATAAAAATCGTCTTTGTCTACCTTATTCAACTCAAATATTTGCTTATAGAACTGTATATTTTTTTTATCCTTTAAAAGAGATGAATCTAGGATAGAAGTTCTTGAATAATACTCATCTGCCTGAACTAATTGATATAAAACAACTTTCATCTTATCAAAAGGTATTTTATTTTCTTGGTTAGCTTTATATTGACAAGAAAAAACAAAAATGAATAATACTACAAATAATTTTTTCATTCTAACTTCTCTTTATATCGGTTAATATTAGCTATATCAATGCTTGCAAGTGTATTCAACAACTGCTTTTTCATAGGCTTATCAGCCGTTTCAAAAATACCCACAATTTCAGTAAATTTTCCTTGCATTAAAATGGGTACAGCCATTGAATTTACATTTACATCATTTAATTCTTGCATAGCCATCAATGCATTTAAAATAGCTGCTCTTGCGATTCCAGGTTTATCAGACATCTGATCTAAACCTTCTCGATTATAGGCATAAATAACTTCATGTAATTTATCAAATCCACTTTTAGTCAGGTTGTCTACAAAAATGTACCTATTTCTTTGACCATCATAAGACTTCCAGCCACTAATTCCTGAACCTTCAGGTGAATTATACACTATGTTCAAAGCTTTATTAAAGTATGGCATGCCTGCTTTTGGTGCAAAGGAATCATAATCTAAACCAATAATGATATTGACATAGTATGCAATTACAGATGTCAAATTTGCCTCCAAAGGATCTGCTCCTTGTGCCCTATTTTCATTGAATTCCATGGGCTGGCCTAATTGATACTTAAATACAAAATTTGCATCCTGCATAGTTAATAATGGAGAAGTGTAATTAGCATTTAAAACAGGTCTATTGGCTACTATACTTAACTTTGCTTCATATACCCCTGGAGATACAATAGATTCAATATTTATATAAAATCCACAATCAATTTTTTCTTCTATTGCAAAAACATCATTGGTCCACTTTCTTTGATTGATAAAATCTTTTAGCTGCTTTTGAAATTGAATAAATATTTTAGGATCAATCTGATTTTCAATCTTATTGGTTTGCACATTCACCGTTGCAGCCAATTCTTGACCATGTACTGAAGTACATGATAAAAAGACAAAAAAGGCAAAGACGAACTGCTTGTAACGCATATAGATGATTTGTAGTTCTAAAATACAAAAACGTCCCGATTTATCGGGACGTTTTTAAAATATTCATTACCGAATTAACGGAAAAGATCTGTTTCTTCATTCTTACGGTGATAGATCTTATCATCTATAAATTCCGCTGTTGCTAAAATAGCTGGATTGGGCATACGCTCATAAGCTTTAGAGATTTCAATTTGCTCTTTGTTCTCATGAATCTCTTCCAAGCTATCTGTATGGCTTGCAAATTCTTCTAATTTAGAGTGTAATTCCTCTCTAATAGAAATATTGATTTGATTAGCTCTTCTAGCAATAATAGAGATAGACTCATATAAATTACCAGTTTTAGCTTTTAATGCTTTTAAACTTTTTGTTTCAACAACTGCAGGCGTGTTAGCACCCATATGTCTTCTTAATTTGCTCATTTTATAGTATTTAAAATATTATCAGTTTGTGTTTTAATCTTTTTTGCTTCCGACAGTAACGGACTATCACTAAATCTATCTACAAAATCATTATACTCTTCAATCACTTTATCAAAACGTTCTTTTTGTTTCTCTACAAAACTATTTTCAGCGAATTTAAAATAGGCTTTTAAAGTTAGTAGCTTATACTTATCTGCATCTTTTGAATCAGGGTATCCATCTGATAATAAACCGTAAGAAATAGCAGCAGCACGATAAAAAGCCAAATCATAATACAATGTAGCTGTTTTATAATCTTTTAATTCCAACTTCGCTCTACATGCATCAATGGTTTCTGTAGCTGCTTTAACTCTTGGACTAGTTGGATGCGCATCAATAAAACTTTGCATTAATTGTATTGTTCTATTGGTGGTTGTTTGATCTAATTCTGCTTTTGGAGAACGTAAAAAATAAGTATACGCTCTCAAATATTCTACTTCTTCTGTTTTAGTACTGTTAGGAAAGTATTCAATGAATGTTTTGAAAAGATTTTCAGCATTATCGTAATCCTTATCATTGTAATAAGAATTCGCATACATTAAATATAATTCTTCGTAACGAGGAGTACCCTTTACAAAATTGATGACAGATTCAAAGAGCTGTTGTGCGTTTACGTACTTTTTTTGCTTATAGTACTCTTCCGCCATTTTAATTTTATAATCTGTGTCCTTATTCTTCATCACTTTTTGGAACTTTGAAGTGCAAGAACCCAGGCTTAAAATAACAATAAATACTACTATAATTCTATTCATACAGGGAGGCAAAATTAACTAATATTCAGCAATTTAGGCCTAAAAAGATTGCGAATAAAGGCCTTTAAGTTAAGAATTAGCTAAAACCCACTTGATACACAGTAAATTATACAAAAACGACTACCCTATATAAAGCAAAAGCCCCCAGATTGCTCTGGAGGCTTTATATCTTAAAAAGGGAATTAGCCTTCTTTGCTTTCGTCTAATTTAGCCTTGATTTCTGCTAAAGCACCTAAATCACCCAAAGTAGATTTTTCTACTTTAGCTTGGATAGTCTTAACTGCTTTTTTAGTCTTCTCAGAATCAGCTTTCGCTTCTTTCTTAGCGGCTTCTTTTTCTTCTACAATATTTTGTTCCCAAATTCTTGCATGAGAAACAACAATTCTCTTTTCATTACGATCAAATTCGATCACCATGAATTGAGCTGTTTCTTCAGCTTGAACTTGCTTACCATCTTCTTTTGCTAAGTGACGGTTAGGAGCAAAACCTTCTAAGCCATGAGGCATTTGTACGATAGCACCTTTGTCGTCTTTACGAACGATAGTACCATCATGAATTGATCCGATTGCAAAAGTTTCTTCTAATGCATTCCAAGGATCTTCTTCTAATTGCTTATGACCTAATTGTAATTTTCTGTTTTCTTTATCGATGTTCAAGATGATGATGTCGATAGACTCACCTACTTTAACATACTCAGATGGGTGATTGAAACGCTTCAACCAGCTTAAATCGCTGATATGAATCATTCCACCAATTCCTGATTCTAATTCTACAAACACACCATAAGGAGTGATGTTCTTCACTAAACCTTTATGCTTGCTATTTTCAGGGAATTTATTTTCAATAGCACTCCAAGGATCTTGTGTCATTTGTTTAATGCTCAAGCTCATCTTACGTGCATCTTTATCTAATGTTACCACTTTTGCTTCATGCTCATCTCCTAATTTGAAGAATTCTTTAGCATTGATTGGAGTATTAGCCCAAGTGATTTCAGATACGTGTACTAAACCTTCAACACCTGGTTGAATTTCTAAGAAAGCACCGTAGTCTTCAATGTTTACTACTTTACCTTTTACTACACTACCTTCTGATAAATCGCCAGGTAATACATCCCAAGGATGTGGAGTCAATTGTTTTAAACCTAAGCTGATACGCTTCTTGTCATCATCAAAGTCTAAAACTACTACTTGAATCTTTTGATCCATCTTCACCACTTCACTAGGGTGAGAGATTCTACCCCAAGAGATATCAGTGATGTATAATAAACCATCTAATCCACCTAAGTCCATGAATGCACCAAAATCAGTGATGTTCTTAACAACACCTTCTAATACTTGGCCTTTCTCTAATTTACTCATGATCTCAGCACGTTGTGCTTCAATATCGCTTTCAATTAATGCTTTATGTGATACAACCGCGTTCTTAATTGTTTCGTTAATCTTAACAACTTTGAACTCCATTGTTTTACCAACGAATTGATCGTAATCAGTTACAGGCTTCACGTCAATTTGAGAACCTGGTAAGAAAGTTTCCATACCAAATACATCAACGATCAAACCACCTTTTGTTTTGCTAGTTACTAAACCAGTTACTACTTCACCAGTTTTATGTACTTCCATAATTCTTTCCCAAGCACGGAAGATACGAGCAGACTTACGGCTTAAGTGAAGATTACCATCACGGTCTTCTTTTTCTACTACCATTACTTCAACTGTATCACCAGTCTTCACACCATTGGTGTCACGGAACTCATTCAATGATACCAAGCCATCACTTTTAAAACCAATGTTTACTACAACATCTGTTTTTGTTAAAGCAACAACTAAACCATTCATGATTTCGCCGTCATTGATTTGTACGAAAGTGTTATCATACACTTTGTCATACTTTACTCTTTCTGCTTCAGCATAATGACTTACGTTTCTTTTGTCAACGCTCCAGTCAAAATCGTCATGAGCAGTTTGTACTTCAGGGGCAGTTTTTGTCGCAGCTGCATCAACAGTGTTACCACCAGCTGATTCCTGAGCGTCTGCGTTTAGGGTTTTGAAAAATAATTTCATAAAATAACCGGCGTTTTTAAACCGGAGGGCAAAGGTACCAAAAAAGCCCATATTAGGGCCTTTTTTGGCCTTGAAAATTCATTTAAAACCAAACTCCCCAAAGGAGTCTCTCAAAGAAGACTCCTTTGGGAATTGAACTACTAACTAACTGATTTTCAATGTAAAAATTGTAAACTCTAGGCCAAGGTAGCCATATGGTTGGCAGCCAACCATCCAGAGGTCCAAGCATGCTGAAAATTGAAGCCCCCAGTGATGCCATCTACGTCCATCATTTCACCTGCAAAATGTAATCCCGGACAGGTTTTACTTTCCATCTCTGCCGCATTAATACCAGCAATATCTACTCCACCACATGTAACAAATTCTTCTTTAAAAGTGGTTTTACCTTTAATGGGTAAAGTATAGGTAGTGAGTAATTGTATCAAAATATTTTGTGCTGTACTTTTTACATCTGCCCATTTGGTATTGGGTAAAATACTTGCTTCTTGTAATAAAAATTGCCAAAGCCTCTGTGGTAATCCAAATGGATTTTTATTTCCTATTTCTCTTTTTCCTAAATCCGTTCTAAAATTCAACCACTCCATTTTTAAACTTTGTGCATTGTATAATGGCACCCAATTAATTTGAATAGCCCCTTCATAATTTTCAGCAGCCATTTCTCTTGCGCACCATGCAGATAGTTTAATCGCTGCAGGTCCACTAATGCCCCAATGGGTAATTAATAAAGGTCCTTGCTCTATATGTTTATTTCCTTTCCACTGTATACTTGCATTGTCTACTGCAACCCCCATGAGTGTAGTAATTTTTTTATCAGAGACATTAAAGGTGAATAAGGATGGAACTGGCGCCACAATTTCGTGGCCAAGTTTTTGAAGCCATGTTAATTTATCTGCTTTTAACATACCACCTGTTGCAACACAAATAGTATCTGCATGTAATTCCTCTCCATTCGCTAAACGAATCATAAAATCTTTTTCTTTGGCAACGTCAACAACATCTGCCTGCAACCTTAATTTTATTTTATACTGATCTAGTTTTTTTAAGAAGCATTGTATGATTGTTTCAGAGTTGTTTGTAGTAGGAAACATTCGACCATCTTTCTCTGTGTGTAAAGTAACACCATTGCTGGCGAACCAATGAATAGTGTCTTTGGTAGCAAATTGATAAAATGCTTTCTTTAAGAATCTTGTTCCTCTGGGATATTTTTGCAATAACTGCTCCACCTCTGGACAGGCATGCGTTACATTACAACGCCCACCACCACTCACTTTCACTTTGGATAAAACCTTGTTAGATTTTTCAAGAATTTGTATATCCCAATCGGGATGAAGTTCTGCCAATCTAATAGCAGAAAAAAAACCAGCTGCACCTCCTCCAATAATAATGGCTTTTGTAGGTTGCATTGCTTTGAATTAATAGTAAGAACTATTTAAATTACTATTGGCTTTTTCAGCAGCTTCAATGATGGAGAAATCTGATAAGACCAAAGCTTGACCAGCTTTCACACAAACATCATGTTCAAAATGTACAGATACTTTTCCATCCTGTGTTTTCACTGTCCAGCCATCCTCATCTGTAAATACTTTATGGGTACCCAAATTAATCATGGGTTCTATCGCCAATACTAAGTTCTCTTTCATCTTTAATCCAGTACCTCTTTTACCATAGTTGGGTACTTGTGGATCTTCATGTAACTCTTTTCCTAAGCCATGTCCCACTAATTCTCTTACCACGCCATATCCATGTAATTTCTCAGTATGTTCTTGAATAGCATAACCAATATCTCCTACTCTATTATTCACAATCGCTTTCTCAATGCCCTTGTACAAAGACTCTTTGGTTACTTTAACCAACTGAATCGCTTCAGGCGCCGCTTCTCCTAAAATAAAAGTATACGCATGATCTCCATGCCATCCATTTAATATCACTCCTAAATCAATGGATACAATATCTCCATCTTTTAGTGGGGTTTTATTAGGGAAGCCATGCACAACCACATCATTTACTGATGCACAAATATGATGAGGATAGCCATGATAATTATAAAAAGATAAAGTGGCTTTATGATCTTTTACATAGTTCATACAAAATTGATCTATGTCTAATGTTGTCATGCCCGGCTTTATAATCTTAGCTACTTCCGTCAATGTCTTACTGACTAACAATGCAGCTTCTCGCATTAATCCTATTTGCTCTTCTGTCTTAATATGAATCATATAAAAAGCTTTCGATGTTAAACTAAAAAAACAAACCTGCCTTTTTAGGACAGGTTTGTAAATATAAATATTTTAAAATCTATATTGCAGTATTAGTAATTCCTTGTCTACCTTGAACACGACCAGAACTCATTAAACCATCGTATTGACGCATCAATAAGTATGTTTCAATTTGTTGTAAGGTATCTAAAATTACCCCTACCATAATCAATAAAGAAGTACCACCAAAGAATGTACTGAAACCTTGTGTTACACCTAATTTTTGTGCAAATCCTGGAAGAATACCCACTAATGCTAATAAAATAGCACCAGGTAAAGTAATTCTATCCATCACAGCACCAATATAATCTGTAGTTGGTTGACCAGGTTTAACACCAGGTACAAAACCATTATTACGTTTTAAATCTTCAGAGATTTGCTTAGGGTTAAAGATCAATGCAGTGTATAAGAAAGTAAATCCAATTACCATTACAGAGTAGATCACCATGTACCAAACATTGCTATGATCATTGAATATTCTAACAATACCTTGAGCAGAATCAATATTAGTGAAAGAAACCAATGTAGGCAAGAACATAATTGCTTGCGCAAAAATGATTGGCATTACACCGGCACTGTTTACTTTAACTGGTAAAAATTGACGAGCACCACCTACTTGCGCACCACCAATAACTTGCTTTGCATAAGTTACAGGAATCTTACGAACACCCTGAACCAATACAATTAAGCCCATGATAATAGATACCAAAATAGCTACTTCAATTAAGAAGATCAATAATCCACCACCGCCTTTTTGGCTTTTAGAACCAAATTCTAAAATGATAGATTGTGGAAGACGAGCTAAGATACCCACCATGATAATGATTGAAGTACCATTACCTAATCCTTTATCTTGAATTTTCTCTCCTAACCACATTACAAATAATGTACCTGCAGTTAATGTGATTACTGTAGAGAACCAGAAATAAGGTTTGTATGCAGGAATTAATGCTTCAGCATAACCAGGACTATTTAAATAAGCAACATATGCCCCTGCTTGAAAAGCAGTTACAATAACTGTCAAATAACGAGTCCATTGATTGATTTTGTTTCTGCCACTCTCTCCTTCTTTTTGAATCTTTTGTAATTGAGGTACCAAAATTGTCATCAATTGCATAAAGATAGAAGCAGAAATATATGGCATGATACCTAAAGCCAAAATAGATGCTTGTGAGAAGGCACCACCTGCGAACATATCAAAAATACCCAACAAACCGTTGCTACCACCTGCTTTTTGAGCAGCTTCAATAGCTAATGGATTGATACCAGGTAAAGTGATTTGTGCACCAATTCTATAAGTTAATACCAATGCTAAGGTTACTAAGATTTTACTCTTTAGTTCATCGATAGCCCAGATATTTTTTAATGTGTCTATTAATTTTTTCATCAGAATTTAGTTAATGTACAGTCGACATTTAATATAAAGAGTCGCTTTTGTTATGCGACTCAATATACAAAAATATTTTTAGATAATTTCAATAGTGCCACCCGCTGCAACAATCGCATCTTGTGCCTTCTTGCTCGCTTTGTTTACTCTGAAATTGATCTTTGTTTTCAATTCACCAGTTGCTAAGATCTTCACTAAATCAGTGCGGCTTATCAAACTGTTCATGTATAAATTCTCAGGAGTGATTTCTGTGAAACCGTATTTCTCAATTAATTGGTCTAATTGACCTAAATTAAATACTACATACTCAACACGGTTGATATTCTTAAATCCACGCTTAGGGATTCTTCTTTGAATAGGCATCTGACCACCTTCGTGAGCCATTTTGCTTTTGTAACCAGCACGAGACTGACCACCTTTGTTACCTTTTGTAGATGTACCACCTTTACCAGATGCTTCACCTCTACCAATTCTAATTGCTTTGTGTACCGAACCTTCTGCAGGTTTTAAATTGTGTAATTTCATTTTAATTGATTTTAACTTTCGGGGAATCTCCCCTCGCTTATTATTAATGAAGAAAGCAGCAATTAAGCTACTTCTTCTACTTTTACCAAGTGTGTTACTTTATTGATCATACCTAAGATTTGTGGAGTTGCCTCTACTTCTCTTGAAGCATTTAATTTCTTCAAACCTAATGCGATCAATGTTTGTTTTTGACGCTCAGGTCTGTCGATACCGCTTTTAACTTGAGTAATTTTTATCTTTTTCATCTTTAATTATTTATGAATGTATTAATGGTTGTAGTAACAGAATTACTGACCAGTAAATACTTTTGATAATTTAATGTTTCTAGTTTTTGCAACTTGAATTGGCTCACGTAATAAACTTAAAGCTTTGATAGTTGCCTTTACCACGTTATGTGGGTTAGCAGAACCTAAGTTTTTTGCTAATACGTCAGTAACACCAGCACTCTCTAATACAGCACGCATGCTACCTCCCGCAATTACACCGGCTCCGTGTGCAGCTGGCTTAATCAATACTTTAGCAGCACCGTCTTTAGCTAACTGATCGTGAGGAATAGTTCCGTGCATAATTGGCACTTTCACTAAGTTCTTCTTCGCATCTTCGATACCTTTTGTAATAGCTTCTTGAACTTCTTTGGCTTTACCTAGACCTTGACCTACTAAGCCATTTTCGTTACCTACTACTACTAAAGCTGAAAAGCTAAAAGTACGACCACCCTTTGTTGTTTTAACTACGCGGTTGATTGAAACTACTTTTTCTTTTAGTTCAACATCACCTGCCGCTTTAACTTTATTTACATTTACTTTAGACATGATTTTCTATTAGTATTTTTTTCAAATTAAAATTGAAGTCCTCCCTCTCTTGCACCATCAGCTACTGCTTTTATTCTACCGTGGTATAAGTTACCACCTCTATCAAAAACTACAGAAGTGATAGATAAAGCAGTTGCTTTTTTAGCAATTGATTGACCAGCTAATTTTGCTTTTTCAATCTTTGCTACTTTTTGAGCTGCGATATCTTTTTCTGCTGAAGATGCTGCTGCTAAGGTTACGCCATTCACATCATCAATCAATTGACAATAAATTTCTGCGTTACTTCTAAATACAGATAAACGAGGCTTGCTAGCAGTACCTTGTACTTTCTTGCGAATTCTATATCTGATTTTTTGTCTTTGAGCTAATTTACTCATATGATTTATTTTTATCGGAGTGCGATGCTGCCGCGCTCCTTGATTTTTTAATGTTTATTATTTACCTGCTGCTTTACCTGCTTTTCTTCTTACGATCTCATCAGAGTATTTCACACCTTTTCCTTTGTATGGTTCAGGCTTACGTAAGCTTCTTAATTTAGCAGCAACTGCACCGATCAATTGCTTGTCGCTACCTTCTAAGAAAATCTTAGGGTTTTGACCTTTTTCAGTGGTAGTTGATACTTTTAATTCTTTAGGTATTTCGAAAACAATGTTGTGAGAATAACCTAAAGCTAAGTCTAACAAATTACCTTGGTTAGCAGCTTTGAAACCCACACCCACTAATTCTAATTCTTTTTTATATCCTTCAGTTACACCCTTCACTAAGTTTGCGATCAAAGAACGGTATAAACCGTGCATTGCTCTGTGACGAATTTGTTCTGTTGGACGAGCAACAATTATTTCAGATGCTTCAACTGTAACAGTGATGTCACGATCCACTTCTTGAGATAATTCTCCTTTTGGTCCTTTAACAGTAACCACTGAATCTTTTACCGTAACTGTAACCCCAGCTGGGATTGCGATTGGTTTTTTTCCTATACGAGACATAGTCGTTTTTTTTATTTTTCACTTAGCTGTTTTCAGCCCCGACTAAAAGGCTTAAACGCAAACTAAGTATGAATGAATTTAATTTTCTAAATATCCATTAAGATATTGCACACAATACCTCACCACCTACGTTGTTCGCTTTAGCTTGCTTATCTGTCAATACTCCTTTAGAAGTAGATAAGATTGCAATACCTAAACCATTGCTTACTCTTTTGATTTCAGCTGGCTTTGCGTACTGACGTAAACCTGGACGGCTAATACGCTCCAAAGAACGGATAGCTGGTTGTTTTGTATTAGGATCGTATTTTAACGCGATCTTAATTAAACCTTGTTTAGTATCATCTTCAAATTTATACTTCAAGATATATCCTTGATCATATAAAATTTCAGTGATACGCTTCTTTAAATTAGAAGCAGGGATTTCTACGATTCTATGTTGTGCCATTTGAGCATTACGTATTCTCGTTAAAAAGTCTGCTATTGGATCTGTTACCATATTAGTATTTTAAATCAGTTCTTAATGTTGTTTTGTTTCAGTATTCAATACTTAGATTGAACTTAAATCAATTGATTGCTGTTCTTACCAGCTTGCTTTTTTAACGCCTGGGATCAAACCATTCAAGGCCATGTCGCGGAACATGTTTCTTGAAATACCGAAGTATCTCATATACCCTTTAGGACGACCTGTTAATTGACAACGATTTTTCAATCTAACTGGAGATGCATTTTTAGGTAATTTATCTAAACCTGCATAATCACCAGCAGCTTTTAAAGCAGCACGCTTTTCAGCGAATTGTTTAACTGTTGCTTCACGCTTTCTTTGTCTGGCTTTAACTGATTCTCTTGCCATAATTATAATTTAATTAGTTGTTATCTTTTTTGATGTTTTTGAAAGGCATACCTAATTCTTTCAATAATTCGTATGCTTCTTCATTAGATTGTGCTGATGTCACAAAAGTGATATCCAATCCAGTGATTTTATTTACTTTATCGATGTCGATTTCTGGGAAAATGATTTGCTCAGTAACACCTAATGTGTAGTTACCACGGCCATCAAATGCCTTATCGCTAACACCTTTGAAATCACGTACACGAGGTAACGCAACAGATACTAAACGATCTAAGAATTCAAACATCTTCTCACCTCTTAAAGTTACGCGAGCGCCAATTGGCATACCCTTACGTAATTTGAAGTTAGAGATATCTTTTTTAGATATGGTTGGAACTGCTTTTTGACCAGTGATCGTTGTTAACTCATCGATAGCGATGTCTACCAACTTCTTGTCATTTACTGCGCCATTTACACCACGGTTGATGCAAATTTTTTCCAACTTAGGAGTTTGCATTACAGACTTGTAACCAAACTTTTTAGATAAAGCAGGTACTACTTCTTTAGTGTACTTGTCTGCTAATCTTGGAGTGTATTTTACGGTACTCATTATTTAATTACCTCCCCTGATTTTTTAGAAATTCTTACTAATTTTCCTGTCTCTCTTGAACGTTTTACTTTAGTTGCAGCGCTAGTCTTAGCATCCCATAACATTACATTACTAATGTTGATAGAAGCTTCCACTTTAACGATACCACCTTTAGTATTAGATGCAGATGGTTTAGTGTGCTTAGTTGCGATAGCTACGCCTTCAACAACTATACGTCCTTTTTCTACATCCACTTCCAACACCTTGCGAGGTTTTTTCAAGTCCTTGTCATCACCAGCGATTACCACAACGGTATCACCTTTCTTGATGTTGTATTTGGGTTTGAATCTGTTACTCATAATTATATTTATTTTATAACACCTCTGGTGCTAATGAAACAATTTTCATGTATCCTTTATCACGCAATTCACGAGCCACTGGTCCAAAAATACGTGTACCTCTTGGTTCTTCTGAATTGTTTAATAATACTACAGCGTTGTCATCAAAACGAATATAAGATCCGTCTTTTCTACGCAATTTGTTTTTAGTACGAACAATAACTGCTTTAGATACAGTACCTTTTTTGATACCGCCTGCTGGGATAGCATCTTTAACTGTTACAACAATCGTATCACCGATTTTTGCATAGTCTTGTCCGCTATTACCTAATACTTTGATACAAAGTACTTCTTTAGCGCCGCTATTATCAGCTACATTGAGCCTACTTTCTTGCTGAATCATTTTATTTAGCTTTTAGCTTTTTATTATTTATTACTTAGTTCTTTTTTGAAGATGGTTTTTTGTATAAAAGCTTATTTAGCTTTTTCTACAACTTCAACTAATCTCCAACGCTTTGTTTTACTCAACGGGCGAGTTTCCATGATCTTAACAATATCCCCCATTGTACACTCGTCTTTCTCGTCGTGCGCATGGAACTTTGTTGTTTTTTTCACGAACTTACCGTAGATAGGGTGTTTTACTTTTCTTTCAACAGCAACAGTAATGGTTTTATTCATTTTGTTACTAGTTACAACACCAATTCTCGTTTTACGTAAATTTCTTACTACCATTGTTTTTGATTTATGGTTAGATACCTAACTCTTTTTTCTTTAATTCCGTTTTTAAACGGGCAATATCTTTACGAAGTCCGCGAATGCTCATTGGATTCTCTAAAGGAGAAATAGCATGAGCGAACTCTAATTTTTTAAGTCTTAAACTATCTTCATTGATACGAGCAGTTAAATCTGCAACGCTCAAATCTTTTAAGCCTTTGTTGAAATCGTATTTTTTGTTTGCCATAGCAAATGCTTTTTTATTGTTCTTCTAATTAAATTACAAGTCTCTTCTTGTAACGAACTTAGTTTTGATTGGTAATTTTTGTGCAGCTAATCCCATTGCTTCTTTTGCAACTTCTGGAGTAACACCGTCGATTTCAAAAATGATACGACCTGGTTCTACTACAGCAGCCCAATACTCAGGGTTACCTTTACCTTTACCCATTCTCACCTCTGCAGGCTTATGAGTAATAATTTTATCTGGGAAAACACGAATCCATACATTACCTTCTCTTTTCATTGCACGTGTCATGGCTTGACGAGCAGACTCAATTTGTCTACTTGTTAACCAGATTGGATCTAATGACTTTAATGCAAAAGAACCAAATGCAATAGAAGTACCGCGCTTCGCTACTTCGCGAATGCGTCCTTTCTGTTGTTTTCTGTGTTTACTTCTTTTTGGCTGTAACATCTTATTATATTGTTATCTCTTTTATAAATTGTTTTTGTTCGAGTTTATTTTCTTCTTGCGCCTGCACCTCCACGACGGTCTCCACCATCACGACGATCGTCACGACGATCACCACCACGGAAGTCAGCTCTTTCACCACCTTCTTTACCACCTACGAAGTTAGGGTTCAATTCGCGCTTGCCTAAAACCTCTCCTTTACAGATCCATACTTTGATACCAATCTTACCGTATACAGTTAATGCGTATACATTAGCGTAATCGATATCCATTCTGAAAGTATGTAATGGAACTCTACCTTGTTTGATTTCTTCGCTACGAGCAATCTCAGCACCACCAATACGACCACCTACTTTAATTTTGATACCTTCTGCACCCATTCTCAAGGTAGAAGCAATCGCCATTTTAATAGCACGCTTGTAATTGATACGGTTTTCGATTTGACGAGCAATTGTATCACCTACAATTGTTGCGTCTAACTCTGGACGACGTATTTCTAAGATGTTGATTTGTACATCATCTTTTCCAGTTAATTTCTTTAACTCTTCTTTGATACGATCAACTTCTCCACCGCCTTTACCAATAATGATACCTGGCTTAGAAGTGTGAATTGTTACAATTAACTTACCTAAAGTTCTTTCGATAACAATACGAGCGATACCGCCTTTATTGATACGAGCGTTTAAGTACTTACGAATTTTTTGGTCTTCGATTAACTTGGTTGCGTAATCTTTTTTATTACCATACCAGTTGCTTTCCCATCCGCGGATGATGCCTAATCTGTTACCTATTGGATTTGCTTTCTGACCCATAGTGATGGTTTAGAATTTAATTTTTTGAATCTGATTTTGTGTCTACAATCAATGTTACGTGGTTGCTACGCTTACGCACTCTATAGCCACGACCTTGTGGAGCTGGACGCATACGCTTTAACGTACGACCACCATCTACAAATACAGTCTTAACTACTAAGTTGCTGTCTGCTGCGCTAGCGCCGTTGTTTTTTTGCTCCCAGTTACTGATTGCACTTTTTAACAACTTTGCTAATGGAACTGCATTGTGTTGAGGATGGAATTCCAAAATTGCCAATGCTTTTTCCACTTCCATGCCACGAATTACGTCTGCGATCAAACGCATCTTACGTGGGCCTGTGGGATAATTGTTTAGTTTAGCTACTGCTTCCATTTCTTTATTGTTTAGTGTTTGATTGTTACGTCAAACCTTCATGTTTATTTACTACTTTTTGCTACCTGCGTGTCCTCTGAAGTTTCTAGTTGGAGAGAATTCACCTAGTTTATGTCCTACCATGAATTCGGTAACATACACTGGGATAAATTTATTTCCATTATGAACTGCGAAAGTGTGTCCAACGAAATCTGGAGAGATCGTACTTCTACGGCTCCAAGTTTTGATAACTGCTTTCTTGTTTTTTCCTTCGTTCATAGCCTCTACTTTTTCTTCAAGATTATGATCTATATAAGGACCTTTTTTAATCGAACGACCCATAGTTATGAGTTAATTTGAATGTTAATTATTTAGTCAATTTTTTACCGTCACGACGTTGAATGATCAACTTGTCGCTACCTTTTCCTCTTGTTCTAGTTTTCTCTCCTTTAGCATACTTACCAGTTCTGCTTCTTGGATGTCCACCAGACGCTCTACCTTCACCACCACCCATCGGGTGATCCACTGGGTTCATCGCAACACCTCTTACACGAGGTCTTACGCCTTTCCAACGGTTTCTACCAGCTTTACCAGCTGTTTCAAGGCTATGGTCACTATTAGATACTGTTCCTACAGTTGCATAACAGTTGATCAATAATTTTCTTAATTCACCAGAAGGCATTTTCAATACTGCATACTCTTCTTCTTTGTTCGCTAACTGTGCAGATGCACCAGCACTTCTCACCAATTTACCACCTTGACCAGGTTGCATTTCGATGTTGTGAACAACTGTACCTAAAGGAATATTCTTCATTGGTAATGCATATCCAATTTCTGGAACAACGTTATCACCTGAAGCTACCGTTGCACCCACTTGTAAACCTTGTGGAGCAATGATATATCTTTTCTCGCCATCAGTATATTGTACTAAAGCGATAAATGCAGTTCTGTTTGGATCGTACTCGATAGACACAACGGTTGCGTTCATGTCTTTTTTGTTTCTCTTGAAATCGATGATACGATAGTGTTGTCTATGACCACCACCCATGTAACGCATTGCACGACGACCTTGGAAGTTACGTCCTGCAGTTTTCTTTTGCGGTTCTAACAAACTCTTCTCTGGTTTGTTAGTAGTGATTTCAGCGTACGCGTTGCCAATTCTCCAACGGGTTCCTGCTGTAATCGGTTTGTACTTTCTTAATGCCATTTTGTTTTGTTTTTTTTACCTGCGAAATTTTCAGCTTCGCTTGCTATTATTAAATGCTTGCGTATAGGTCAATGGTTTCACCTTCCGCAACTGTAACTAAAGCTTTCTTATATCCAGATTTGATACCAGAGATAATACCAGACTTAGTTGATCTTGTTTTGCTTTTACCTGGAACCACTAATGTGTTTACTTCTAACACATTCACACCGTAGAATTGCTCTACTGCGTTTTTGATTTCCAATTTGTTTGCACGACGATTTACTTTGAAAGCATATCTTCTTAATGACTCTTGTTGAGCATTTGCTTTTTCAGTTAAAATCGGCTTTATTAATATTTCTGTTACTTTCATGATTGTCAGTTTTTAAAACAATACTATTTAAATTAAGCTGCAGCTTCTTCTTCGTTAAAAATTTTAGCAGCGCTTTCTGTGATCACTAATACATCGGCATTCATAATATCGTATGTATTGATGTCCGCTAATAAAGTACTTGCTACATTTGGAATATTGCGAGTGCTTAAATAAACATTATCATTATACTCTGGTAAAATCACCAAAGTCTTTTTGTTGTCTAATTTCAATTGACTCATAATAGATGCAACTGCAGATGTTTTTGGAGCATCTAATTTGATGTCTTCTAACACTAAAATTGCTTGATCAATTGCTTTGTGAGATAAAGCAGAAATCTTTGCTAAATCTTTTACTTTACGATTTAACTTGAAATCATAAGAGTGAGGCTTAGGTCCAAAGATAGTACCACCACCCTTATACAATGGGTTACGGATATTACCCTTACGAGCTCCACCAGTACCTTTTTGCTTGTGTAATTTTCTGCTAGCACCTTGTACTTCTGCACGAGTTTTCACTTTATGCGTACCTGAACGGCGTGCTGCTAAATATTGCTTAACGGCTAAATAAATAACGTGGTCATTTGGTGTTGCACCAAAAATTTCAGCAGGTAATTCTACCTGTCTGCCAGTCTTTTTGCCTTTTATATCTATTACTTCTAATTGCATGATTGTCGATTAATTGGTGATTACTTTTGGATTAAAACGATTGAACCGTTATGACCTGGAACAGAACCGCTTACTAGTAAGTAGTTTTTCTCTGGGAATAACTTTAATACTTTTAATCCTTTTGTTTTAACGCGATCATTACCCATATGACCCGCCATACGCATTCCTTTGAATACTCTTGCAGGATATGAAGATCCACCAATAGAACCTGGTGCACGAGAACGATCGTGTTGACCGTGTGTAGCTTCACCCACACCACTAAATCCATGACGCTTAACAACACCTTGGAAACCTTTACCCTTTGTTGTACCAACAACTTCAACAGTATCTCCTTCAGAGAACATGTCTAAGGTAATAGTAGTTCCTAATGCAGCTTCAAGATCGTAGTTGCGGAATTCCTTTACAAATTTTTTGGGAGCAGTCTGCGCTTTTGCGTAGTGATTGATTTCAGACTTTGTAGAATGCTTTTCTTTTTTGTCGCCTAACGCTAATTGTACTGCGCTATAGCCATCCACTTCAGGAGTCTTTACCTGAGTTACTGTACATGGACCAGCTTCGATAATGGTACAAGCAATTTGCTTTCCATCTTGTGCGAAGATGCTCGTCATGCCGATTTTCTTTCCAATAATACCTTTCATCTTTTTTGCGGTTTATGCCCCGCGTTTGGTTCTGAGGACATCCGATGATGATGCTACATTTTATATGTAGCTCGGATTCAATCCCTGTTTGCTGCCGACCTTTTCCTTTGTTTCTCAATTGAGAGGGGAAGTACCGGAAGTAAACAAACCTCGAAGGGCCTGTTTATATTTTACTTACTTCAAACCAGCGCTCCTTTTTCGACTACTGCATAATGGGCAGTGATTGGGAGATGGTAATTATAAATAGTGTTATGCTTTGATCTCCACTTCAACACCAGAAGGTAAGTCTAACTTACTTAAGGCGTCAACTGTTTTAGAAGAAGAAGTGTAGATATCCAATAAACGCTTGTGCGTAGCTAATTGGAACTGCTCACGACTTTTCTTGTTAACGTGTGGTGAACGTAACACAGTAAAAATGCGTTTGTGTGTAGGCAAAGGAATAGGACCAGTTACTACTGCACCTGTACTGCGAACTGTTTTTACGATTTTCTCAGCAGATTTATCTACTAAGTTGTGATCGTAAGACTGTAATTTTATTCTAATTCTCTGAGACATAGCTTATTTTTCCAAATTATCTTGGGGTTGCAAAGGTAATGCCTTGTAAGCTAACATTCAAGAAATATGCAGCTTTTTTTCATTTTTTTTCAAAATAATTTCTCCTCCCCTTTTGGCACCATAAAAACCCCCTCCGTTTTACTTAAGTAATTGATTACTAATTACTTAAACTTAAAAATCCTCCCTGATTATTCAGAGAGGATTTTTAATATGATTAGCGTAATTTTTTCAAGGCCTTTAATTTTTGATAAAGGCTGAGAAAAAATGACTACTCTTCGTCTTTTACTTTACCCTTGTTCTTCGCCATTACTTCCTCAGCAATATTGTTTGGTGCTGGAGAATAGTGACTGAATTCCATAGTTGAAGTTGCACGACCAGAGCTTAATGAACGTAATTGAGTTACATATCCGAACATTTCACTCAATGGCACTTTCGCTTTGATCACTTGTAAGTTACCACGGCTATCCATACCTTCTAACATACCACGACGACGGTTCAAGTCACCTGTTACGTCACCCATGTATTGGTCAGGAGTTACCACTTCTACTTTCATGATAGGTTCTAATAAAGTAGGCTTCGCTTTTTTACCAGCAGTTCTGAAACCAGCTTTAGCACACAATTCAAAAGACATTGCGTCAGAATCCACATCGTGGTATGAACCATCAAATACGCGGATCTTCATGTTGTTTACTGGGAAACCAGCTAAAACACCTGTAGACATTGCTGTTTCGAAACCTTTAGTAATTGCTGGAACAAATTCCTTAGGGATAGATCCACCAAACAAATCGTTTACGAATTGGAAAGCTTTTTTATCACCAATTTCTTTTAACCACTCCTCATCAGCAGGACCGATAGAGAATTGGATATCAGCGAATTTACCACGACCACCAGATTGTTTTTTCAACACTTCTCTGTGTTCGATAGTTGTTCCGAATGCTTCTTTATAAGCAACCTGAGGATTACCTTGGTTGATTTCCACTTTGAACTCACGACGCATACGGTCAACGATAATTTCTAAGTGTAATTCACCCATACCAGATAAGATTGTTTGACCAGTGTCTTCATCTGTCTTAACTCTTAAGGTAGGATCTTCCTCTACTAATTTTGCAATGGCCATACCCATTTTATCAACGTCTGCTTGCGTCTTAGGCTCAACAGCTACAGAGATAACTGGTTCTGGAATAAACATATTCTCCAATACGATTAAATGATTCTCATCACATAATGTATCACCTGTTTTGATTTCTTTGAAACCAACCGCTGCTGCGATATCACCTGCTTCGATAAAATCGATTGGGTTTTGTTTGTTCGCAAACATTTTCATGATACGAGAGATACGCTCGTTCTTACCACTACGTACATTTCTTACATAAGAACCCGCATCTAAGTGACCAGAATAACATCTGAAGAACGCTAAACGTCCAACGAAAGGATCTGTCATAATTTTGAAAGCCAATGCAGAGAATGGTTCTTTTGCATTTGGTTTACGTGTAACTTTTTCTCCTGTATCTGGATCTGTACCTTCTGTATCATCTACATCTACTGGTGAAGGCAGGTAACGACAAACTGCATCCAATGCTGTTTGTACACCTTTGTTTTTGAATGAAGATCCACACATCATTGGAACGATACTTAAATCGATACAAGCTTTACGGATCGCTTCATGCACCTCATCTTCAGAAATTGAATCTGGGTTTTCAAAAAACTTCTCCATTAACTTATCATCATATTCAGCAACTGCTTCAATTAATTGAGCTCTCCAATAATCCACATCTTCTTTCATATCATCTGGTACAGGAACTTCTACATAAGTCATACCTTCTGTAGCATCATCCCACATGATACCTTTCATTTTAATCAAATCCACCACGCCTTTGAAATTATCTTCAGCACCAATTGGTAATTGTAAAGGCACCGCTTTAGCACCTAACATTTCTCTTACTTGGTTTACCACCATTAAGAAGTCAGCACCCGCACGGTCCATTTTATTTACGAAACCAATACGAGGAACTTTATAACGGTTAGCTTGACGCCATACTGTTTCTGATTGAGGCTCTACACCATCCACCGCAGAGAACAAAGCAATCAAACCATCCAATACACGCATAGAACGCTCTACTTCTACAGTAAAGTCCACGTGACCTGGAGTATCGATGATATTGAAATAATAATTTTTTGTATTTGCATCAGGCTTACCTAATACTGTTGGGAACTGCCATTGACAAGACACCGCTGCAGAAGTAATAGTGATACCTCTTTCTTTTTCTTGCTCCATCCAGTCTGTGGTAGCACCACCATCGTGTACTTCACCAATTTTGTGAATCATACCTGTGTAACGTAAAATACGCTCAGTGGTAGTTGTTTTACCCGCATCAATGTGGGCTGCAATACCAAAGTTTCTTTGTAGTCTTAAGTCCGCCATATTAATTTGTTTATTTTTTAGTCTAAATTCCGAGGCGCAAAGTTATTGATAAAAGTGATTGAACAAACAAAAAACCCCAAATAAATGGGGTTTTGTATAAATTTAAATCAATTAAATGATCCTTACACTTTGAAGTGAGAGAAAGCCTTGTTCGCTTCTGCCATACGGTGTACATCTTCTTTCTTTTTGAAAGCTGCACCTTCACCCTTTGTAGCTGCGATGATTTCGTTCGCTAATTTGTCAGCCATTGTCTTACCATTACGCTCACGGCTGTAACGCACTAACCACTTCATACTTAAAGAGATCTTTCTATCAGCACGAACTTCAGAAGGAATTTGGAAAGTTGCACCACCAATACGACGGCTACGAACTTCTACTGCTGGAGTTACATTGGCAACTGCCTTCTTCCACATTTCATATCCATCTTCACCAGTGAATTTGCTCACTTTGTCTAATGCATCATAAAAAATGTTGAAAGCTGTAGTCTTTTTACCATCTAACATAATGTTATTGATAAAACGAGTAACCAATTTATCGTTGAAACGAGGATCTGGTGCTAATGGAATCTTTTTAGGTTGTGCTTTACGCATGTCAGTCGAATATTAATGAGTTGTTATTATTTTTTTGCTTTTTCTTTCTTAGTACCGTACTTAGAACGAGACTGCTTACGGTCTTTAACACCAGCAGTATCCAAACTACCACGAACAATATGGTAACGCACACCTGGTAAGTCTTTCACACGACCACCACGTATTAAAACGATACTGTGCTCTTGTAAGTTGTGACCTTCACCTGGGATATAAGCGATTACTTCAATCTTATTGGTCAAACGTACTTTCGCTACTTTACGTAACGCAGAGTTTGGCTTTTTAGGAGTTGTAGTATAAACTCTTGTACATACACCACGACGCTGAGGACATGCATCCAAAGCTCTTGATTTACTTTTAGCCCTGATGATCTCACGGCCTTTTCTCACTAATTGTTGAATAGTAGGCATTTATTATGCTGTTTTGTTCAATTCTGGTTATAAAAAATTCGGACGGCAAAGGTAATGCCTGCAAACGAATTCCCAAAATGTTTATTGGCTATTTTTGAAAAAAGCCTAAAATAAATCTCTTTGAGCTCGTAAACGACTGTTTACCAATAACTTGTACTAGATATGTAGGAGCCATTGATATTTATCTTCCACAATACCCATCCTAATATCATTCAAGCGTTTTTTAAGTGCAGGAGCCACTTTGAGTGCTTCTACATCAAAATCCATATGATAATCCCCATGAGACAATCTTGAAATATAAGAAACCACTGCAGCGGTACCTACTCCAAATACTTCTTGGAACAGACCTTTTTTATGTGCGTCTACAATTTCAGCAACCGATAAATTTCTTTCCTCTACTTCATACCCCATATCTCTTAATAAAATAATAGAGCTTGCTCTTGTCACTCCTTTTAACACTGTTCCTCTATCCACACTTGGTGTGATTACTTTTCCATCAATTACAAACATCACATTCATCATCCCCACTTCTTCAACATATTTGTGTTCGATGGCGTCTGTCCATAATACTTGATCAAACCCTTTTTGTTGTGCGAGTGAAACAGGATATAAACTTCCTCCGTAATTTCCACCATTCTTTGCAAAGCCAACACCACCTGGTGTTGCACGAGTATATTGCTGTTCAATTAAAATTTTCATAGGTGCAGAAAAATAAGCTCCACTTGGTCCTAGAATAATCATGAACTTATAAGTTTGCGAAGGTCTTACACCTAAGAAAGGATCGGTCGCAATCATGAAAGGTCGGATGTATAAAGAACATTCTGGTAAATTAGGCACCCACCCTCTTTCTACATCAATTAATTGTTTCATGCCCTCAATAAATAACCACTCTGGAACTGTAGGCATTTGCATGCGCTGTGCAGATAAATTGAAGCGAATAAAATTTTGATCAGGTCTAAAAATAACTACTTCCTCTTTTTGATTCTTAAAAGCTTTGATGCCTTCAAAAATAGTTTGACCATAATGCAATGTTGCACAAGAAGGATCTAATTGAATTGGTTCAAATGGTTTAATAACTACATTTTTCCATTCTCCATTTTCATAATCCGCTACCAACATGTGATCGGTAAAATTTTTACCAAAGGCAATTTCATGCATGTTATAAGTAGGCAATTTCGGATGCTTGTTTTGGATTACTGGAATTGTTGGAGTAGACATAAATAACTATTTAAGGGTATCAATATTAGGTACAAAGAAACGATAAAAAATAAAGACTTACAAGTGTTATTTTTCATATTGCTGCTTTTCATTTAATTTTCCATTTCATGAACACTGAAAAGACGATACTTTCTGCTGCCGATCTTGTTAATCTTTATCAAGAACATCTTGTGGTGATTGATGATTCGCACAATACCACTAAAGCTATTGTAGAAGTTAAATCGCCTACTACATCAGATCCTATTAAACAAGAAACCTGGGTGGGCCCTATCAAATCTTTAGGTGAGCATCATAAAAAAATTACAGTGATTGTTCATGATCCTAATTCGGTGCATTTAAACGAAATGGATTTTATTTTACTCACTTCCATTTTAAATGCATGTAGATTAACGATTGCCGACGTTGCTTTAATTAATCTAGGCAAACAACCTGTTGGCTTACATCAAATCTTGCAAGAATATCCTTCAACATTATTGATATCTTTTGCAGTGGATGCAACTCAATTAAAAGTAAAACTTCCCAATACTTTGTACAAAGTAAATTCTTTAGGTGAAACGCATATTCTGTTTAGCAATGCCCTCTCAACCATGCAGGGAACAGGGATTGAAGCAAAGCAAGAAAAAGCAAAGCTTTGGACCGTATTGAAGAAAATATTTGAGTTGTAATTTTTACATATGTACCAATTAATTTTTGCAACAAATAACGCGCATAAAATTGCAGAGATCCAATCTTTAGTGGGTCCTGATTTTACTATCATTGATATGAAAGCTGCAGGTATCGATATCGATATTCCAGAACCGCATGATACACTTAATGAAAATGCTTTGGAAAAAGCAAAAACCATTTTCAACATCACGCAAACCAATTGCTTTAGTGAAGACACTGGATTAGAAATTGAAGCATTGAATGGAGCACCTGGAGTAAAAAGCGCAAGATATGCTGGTGAGGATAGAAATTTTCAAGCCAATGTTGATAAAGTATTAGATCAGTTATCAAATACTGAAAACCGAAACGCTCAATTTAGAACAGTGATCTGTTTAATCTGGAAAGAACAAACTTATTATTTTGAAGGTATTTGTAAAGGGCAGATTTTACATTCGATGCATGGAGAAAAAGGTTTCGGATATGATCCCATTTTTAAACCTGATGGTGCTGATAAAAGTTTTGCTGAAATGACTATGGAAGAAAAAAATACTTTTAGTCATCGACAAAAAGCAGTTACACAACTTTTTGAGTTTTTAAGAAAACAATAAATATCGTTTGAAAAATAAATTAGTGCATTAAAAATTATTGCACAAAGGGTGTAGCACTATTCCATATCTCCCAACTGGCTTCAGCTTGCAAATGCAGCATCTCTAAACCGTTTTGAATACTTGCACCACGTTCTTTTCCTTTTGTTAAAAATAAAGTTTCAGCAGGATTATAAATTAAATCATACAAATGATGCTTATCGGTTAATGCTTCATAATTCAAATTAGGCGCTTCATTGACATGGGGATACATGCCTACTGGACTAGTATTGATGATCAAAAGATGTTCTTGTAAAATAGTATTGTTCAATGCTTCATAACTTATTACTTCTTCTCCATTGGAAGACCTTGAAACATACTTGAAAGAGATGCCTAATTTTTGAAGTACCCAAGCCACTGCTGCAGCTGCACCGCCTGTTCCCAATATCAATGCTTTTTGATGATGAGGTTGTAAGAATGGTTGTAATGATTTTTCAAAACCAATCACATCCGTATTGTAGCCATATAATTTTCCGTTGTACTTTCGAATACAATTACATGCATTGATTGCACTAACAACAGTAGAAGCATGATCCAAAAAAGGAATCACAGCTTTCTTATGAGGAATGGTAATATTCATTCCTTCTAATTGTGGTTCTTGCTGCCACAATTGATGGAACTGATCAACAGATTCAATAGGGTAATTTTCGTATTGCGTATTGACAATATGTTCTTTAGCAAATTTCTCTGCAAAAAATCCTTTAGAAAAAGAATGGGATAATGGAAAGCCAATTAATCCATACTTGCGTTCCATTACTTATTTAAATATAAATGAAAAGTATCCCCTCTTAAACCAATTCTCATTGCTTCCAATGGAATAATTTCAGAAGGAGCGATATTACCCAAGTTTACATTACATCCTATCAATTCTAAGAAATAGAGTTGTTGTGCTTTTTGTGGGGCTTCCCAGATAATTTTTTCTGCAGGAATCTTAGTTAAAATCTCTTGCACCAATCCCTCTCTTACTTCTCCGCTTCCTCTATAAATACCTACATTCCCTGCTTCTCTTGCTTCTGCAATTACATATGATGCGCCAGCATTTAATTCAGCACTCATTAATTCGATCCATTTATATGGAGGAATAATATGTGCAGCATCTTTACTACCAACTTCACTTAATACTTTTGCAAATTTGGCAATCTTTTCGATATGCCCACATTTCTCTGTATGTGGAATTTCTATTGATCCATCACTTACTTCAATCACATTGATGCCATAATCTTTACACAGAGCGATATAATCATCCATTTGATTTCGAATCAAAAAAGCTTCAAATAAGGTTCCACCAAAATACACGGGAATATTATGACTTTGATATAATTCTATCTTCTTTCTTAAATTAGGTGTAACAAAAGATGTACCAAATCCTAATTTTACGATATCTGTATGAGGTTTTCCTACACTAATAAAGTTTTCCGCTTCTCCGTAACTCAATCCTTTATCCATTACCATCGTTAAACCATGTTGTCTTGGCTGAGCCGTTCTTTCCGGAATTTGACTTAAATTAAAATTCATGTTGAAGATATTTTGTGCAAAGTTAATTTAAAATTCATCAAGAACCCTTGCTCTTCTTGCTCTTTTTATATTGACTGAGCAAAGTCATTACTTTAGCATCTTGCACTACTTCCGGATAAAATTTCACAAATTTATTTAACCATTTAGCAGACTTTGATAAGGCCATTTCTAATTGTAATAATCCTTCGTTTGATTTACCCATTTTAAATAAAATGGCGCTTCTATAATATATGAATACGGTTTTACCCTGTGTAGACATATAAGCTAACTCAGTTTGTTCTAAAGCTGCATCTAATTGATCATTAGCCATTAAACTTCTAATTAAATACTCCCAACCCGCAATCTGCTTTGGCTTATTGGCAACCACCGTTCCAAAATATCCTGCTGCTTCTACATATTGTCCAATTTGCATATAACACTCACCTAACTGAATATAATATTCATTGATATGCTTGTGAATTCTAAGAGCATGTTCCATTTGCTTGATGGCCATTTCCCAATGACCTTCTTGCATATAGGTACTTGCAATTTTTTGATACAATCTACTGTCATCAGGATTTAAGTGTACCGCTTTTTTATAATGAAATCTTGCCTGTGCATAGTTTTTCATTCTATGATAACAATGGCCAATCGCTTCGTAAATAACATCTTCTGGTCTGGATAATTCTAATACTTTTTCTAAAGCTTCAATAGCTTCTTTGTATTTTCTCAAACGCAAAAAAGCATCTCCCATATTGCGGTATGCATAATCAAACTTTTCATCAATCACAATAGCATACTGGTAAGCATCGATTGCTTTTTCATATAATTTCAATCCTTGATAGGCAGCAGCTAAATTAAACCAAGCCAAAGCACTATATGGTTGATCATTAATAATGCTTTCATGTAATCTTATACTTTCTTCGTTTCTACCTGTGAAGTCTGTCCAAAAACATATTTTATACAATGCTTCCTCGTTGTTGGGATCTTCTTCTAAAATTAATTTCAAGCAATCAAATACTTTATCAAATGCTTCATGATCATCATATACATCTGCTAATTCAAATAATACTTCTGTTCTCTCTGCACCTTCAAACAAGTGCAATGCTTCTTGTAAAAGTGTGATCGCTTTTTCTGGTTGATCCAATGCTAGATAAGCGTCTGTTTTTAAAATAAACAGATTCATTTCTTTATGATCATATAAAGTAGCTGCATCCAATAACTGTAAAGCCTCTTTGTATTTTCTAGTAGCTAATAACAAATCTGCTTTTTTAATCATCAATAAAGCAGAATGTGGGTATTGATCCAATCCCATATTGGCTGCCTCAATAGCATCCGCTATTTCATCCTTTTCGTCTAAATGTTCAATGATGCGCTCAAAGTCATCTTCCTCTATATAGGCATTGGCTCTTCCGTTCTTTAAATTCTGAAAACGCTGTAATAAATCTTGGATATCTCCTCCTTCTTCGTCTCTATGCGGTTCGAACATGGTTGATTAGATTATAGGGTTTAGTAATTAATCATTGATTTTCAATAACTTATACTATAAGTATTTTCCAATAATGATCATAATAAATATACTTACTAGACTGGATTTGGCCATAATTTGTTCTGCACATTGAGCCCAAAATGGGTTAAAAATATTATTTTAAAGAATCTTTTAGTTTACTTATCTTCGTAATAACCATGCGTACCTTCAAACAAATACTATTTATTGTTGCTCTGATTGTTTTTACCAATAGTCAGGTACAAGCAAGTACAGTTGTTTTAAACAGTACTGAAACAAAATCTACTACAAGTAGTATTGCTGAAAAGTATAGTTTAAAGCATATAGGTACCACTTCTTTAAAAACTTCTACTTTCTACACATTAAGATCAAGTTTGGAATACAAAGGAATGGCAGCCAACAAATCCAATGCGAATTATTTGAAGTTTAATAAGGGTAATATTTCTTATGTTATCCCTTACAGATATAAAATGGTGTTACCAAGATTCAAAACACCTTCTCCAACACAACCTTAATTAGGTTTATTTTTCTTTAATCAATTATCTGGTACTCGTTCTTGTTGAATTCAAATTGATTCAATGTAATAGGACTTAAATCTACATTAGAGGCATTGTATCTAACCGACACACCCTTTTTGGTAGTAATTGAATAGGACAATACTAAACCTGGAATATCTTTAAATGCCATTTCAAAATAAGGAATCGTTGGCGTAATGGCAGTAGTATACAATATATCATACACTGTTTCGTCACTAAATACCAGCTGTATCGCATTGCATGGATATCCAGCAATATTGGACACTGAATCTGTATTCATTTTTTTCATCGTTACTAAAACAGGTAGATTCTTTTGAGGAAAAACTATTTTTTGAAAAAACTTACTCTCTCCAATTTCTTTTAATACAATAGCAGAATCTTCTTGAGAAGAGAAAATAATGCTCTGTTGGAGTTTTGGAGTAACCAATGTTGTTTTACATTGATTGCCTTTTACCTGAACGATCTTCTGCCCTAGGGGTTGCCAGGATTGATTTTGTAATTGCTCAATGACAAATTGAACGCTGCACTCGCCTACTACTTTAGTTTGCGCATTAGACGCAAATGCAACCAATAGGTATACAATTATGGGGGTAATTTTATACTTCATTAAAATAAAATAATAAGAGGCCTAAACGAAAAGGCCTCTTAGGGGGTATTATTTTTTAGTTTTATCTTTTAACGCTTGAACTTTCTTTTGAGCTTCCATCATTTGCTCATATTTGGTTTGCCAATTGCTTTTCTTTTTCGGAGTTTTTCTCTTCACTTGAATTTCTGCTAAAATTTTATCATGGTTGATGATAAATTTCTGAATCACAAACTGTAATAATAAAGTAACAATATTTGAAACAGTATAGTACCAAGTTAAGGCAGATGGTAAACTATTGAATATGAACAATAACATCACCGGGAAGATGTAAGGCATATATTTCAATGCCGGATTGTCTTGCGTTGGTGTCATAGACATATTATACACAGACATGATAAAACTGGTAATTACAGCAGTCAATGTGAATAAGCTGATATGGTTTCCAAAACCCATTGGGATGGTAAAAGGAAGTGTTGCAATCACATCGTAGCTAGACAAATCCTTACTCCATAAAAATGCTTGTCCTCTCAATGCAATATTGGCATTAAAGAAACTATACAAAGCAAAGAAGATAGGAATTTGTAATAAGGCTGGAATACAACCCCCTAAAGGATTCACCCCTGCTTCTCTAAATAATTTCATTTGCTCCATAGCAAAACCTTGTTGGTCATCACCAAACTTTTTCTTCACTTCATCTAATTCAGGCTTTAAGACTTTCATCTTAGCACTGCTTAAATAACTAGAATAGGTCAATGGAGATGTGATCACTCTAATAAAGATGGTCAACAATAATACCACCCAACCATAATTGCTCACAAATCCTGCAAAGAAATCAAAAACTGGGCCAATAATATACTTATTGATAGGTCTTACAAAAGAATATAAATCTCTACCTAAATTCACAATTTTATCCATCTCTGGCGCTTGTGTCTTTAAGATATTCATATCATTTGGACCATAATATAATGCTAAAGCTAATTCAGTTTTATTACCGTCTAATTTAGTTTGCAATTGAGCTTGTAATGCAGCTAAAGAATTACTGCTATCCACTCTTCTTTGCCAATCTATTTTTCCGCTAGCAAAATCAGACTTTGTCATTAAAGTGGTATTGAAAAACTGTTGCACCAATCCAACCCACTGTACTGGCTTTTCAAAAGTCCAAGTAGTTTTACTAGATATATAATCAAACTCTTTGCCTTCTGAGAAACAGATATTGGACATCTGACGCTCATAATTCAAAGTTCTTTCTTGCTTAAATGAATGTGCTTCCCATAAAACATTCAATTGACGATTGGTCAACAATTGATCTGCACCGTTCAATTGAATTTTCCAATCAATATTATACTGCTTAGGTGCTAAGCTAAATAAGTGGGTGATCGTATTACCAGATGGAGTAGTTAATGTAAATGCTACTTTTTGAACACCATTTTCAGCTGGAAGTACTTGCGCATTCTGGAAATATAATTGATTGATTTGTGCAGATTGATTAGCAGCAATATTAATTGGATAGTTCAAATTGGTACTATCTCCTAAAACTACTGGTTGCTTATCAGGGTTTACATAGTTCTTTAGTAAAACATGAGCAACCTGACCACCTTTATTGGTTAAAGTAACTTTAACTACTTCGTTTTCGATCACCAATAATTGTTCTTTAACAGTATCCACTGCTGCTGTATCCGTCATAGCAGTTTTTAAAGTACTGTCAACCATTGAAGCATTCTTTAAAGCAGCTGCTTTATCGGCAGACGCTTTTACCATAGCTACAGAATCGTCGTAATGTTTTTGATATGCTTGTAATTCGTTTTGTTGTTTGTTGGTAAACCAGAAATAAGCAAAGAATAACCCTGCCAATAATACAAACCCAATGATCGTATTTTTATCCGTATTCATTTAAAGTAATTTAACCGTTTTTGAGGTGGTCCAAAGGTATTGCTTTTTTACAAATTACGGCTGTATTTCCCCCCTATCTGGTATAAGGCATTGGAAATTTGACCTAAACTGCAATATTTAACTGCCTCCATCAAAATGGCAAAAATATTTTCATTGTTTATGGCTGCTTGCTGAAGTTGATTCAAGTATGTTTTTGACTGCTCTTTATTTCTTTTTTTGAAGGATGTTACATTCTTAATTTGAAGATTTTGCTCAAAATTGGAGGATCTAAAAATAGCTTGCTGATCGATATTTTTGTCTTCAGTCATATTCAAAAATGAATTCACCCCAATAATTGGAATTTCTCCATTATGCTTCTTGGTTTCATAAGCAAGACTTTCTTCTTGAATCTTAGTTCGTTGATACATTCTTTCCATGGCACCCAATACGCCACCTCTTTGATTGATTCTATCAAACTCTGCCAAAACAGCCTCTTCTACTAAATCAGTTAACTCAGTAATTAAAAAACTTCCTTGTTGAAAATTCTCCACTTTAGTAGTGCCTAATTCTTTATTGATAATTAATTGAATGGCCAATGCCCTTCTAACACTTTCTTCTGTTGGGGTTGTAATTGCCTCATCATATGCATTGGTATGTAAACTATTGCATTGATCATAAATGGCATACAAAGCTTGAAGCGTTGTTCTTATATCATTAAAGTTAATTTCTTGAGCATGTAAACTTCTACCGCTGGTTTGAATATGGTATTTTAGTTTTTGAGAACGTTCGTTGGCATTGTATTTATATTTTAACACCCTTGACCAAATTCTTCTTGCAACTCTTCCAATGACTGCATATTCTGGATCCATGCCATTACTAAAAAAGAAACTTAGGTTATGACAAAAATCATCTACCGCTATCCCTCTATTGATAAAATATTCAACATAGGTGAATCCATTGGCTAAAGTAAATGCCAATTGTGTAATTGGATTTGCACCAGCTTCTGCAATATGATATCCTGAAATAGAAATGCTATAAAAATGTCTGACTTTATTTTCTGCAAAATAAGCTTGTACATCTCCCATCATTTTCAAGGCAAATTCTGTAGAAAAAATACAGGTATTTTGAGCTTGATCTTCTTTTAAAATATCTGCTTGTAAGGTTCCTCTTACACTTGATAATACATTCTTTTTAATCTCATTGTATACTTCTAATGGAAGTACTTGATCTCCTGAAACACCCAATAATTTTAAACCTAAACCATTATGCCATTCTTGCAAAGATTTGTCTTTAGTGAGGTTGATATATTCAGGTCTTTCATTTTCCTTGATGAGTTGTTTGATTTTTTTATTTACCTGAGGCCATAATTTATTTTCCGTAATATATTTTTCACAAGCTTGATCAATTGCAGCATTAAAAAACTGCGCCATTAAAATGGGGGCTGGACCATTAATGGTCATACTTACAGACGTAGATTTACTATTCAAATCTAATCCACTATATAATTTTTTGAGATCATCGATTGTGGCAATGCTTACACCAGCATTACCTACTTTGCCAAATACATCTAATCTTTTTTCAGGATCATGTCCATATAAAGTAACACTATCAAAAGCAGTGGATAATCTGATGGCAGATTGGCCTTTGCTTAAAAAGTGGAATCTTAAATTGGTTCTTTCTGGACAACCCTCTCCTGCAAACATTCTTGTTGGATCTTCATTGCCCTGTTTGAATTTAAATACGCCATTAGTATAAGGGAAAAATCCAGGTAAATTTTCTTTTAAATGCCATTCAGCTATATCGCCCCAGTCTTTGAATTTAGGCAATTGAACTTTTTGAATAGTTGTACCAGATTGCGTTTCAAAATTCAAGACTTGTTTTATTTTTTTGCCATTTATATCGTATTCTAAACTGTTCTGTTGATATGCTTTAGCGGTTTGAGGCCATTCTTTGATGATGGCTTTAACCTGATCATCTACTTTTTGCTCGATTAGTTGATTAGCTTCTAGTAATTTTTTCTCTTTACTTAAACTTGAATCAGTTAAAACCTCTTGAAAACAATACCATTTTGATGCAATAGATTTTTGTTCAGCAATCCAATGATTATTTTTTCTAATCACTTCTACCAATTCTCCTAAATAATTCTTTCTATTTGTAGAGAGCAAAGAAGGGGGTGTTTTATTTGGATTATAATCAAATGACCAAGCTAATTTTTTCCAAGCAACTGCATGTTGCTCATTCACAATATCTACCAAGCAATTATACATGGCTTGTATTCCAGGATCATTATAATTTGAGGCGATTGTTCCAAAAATAGGCATAGTAGCTGCATCTGCATTCCAACTATGATGCGAACGTCTAAATTGTTTTCTTACATCTATGATGGCATCTAAACCTCCAGTTCTATCAAATTTGTTGATGGCGATGATTTGAGCATAGTCAATCATATTAATTTTCTCCAATTGAGTGGGTGCTCCAAATTCTGGTGTCATCACATATACAGGAACCGTAACATGATCTACAATGGATGCATCATTTTGACCCACACCAGCTGTTTCAATAATAACTGCATCAAATCCCTCCTCTTTGCATAACGCAATAACATTATCTATTGAATCTGAAATACTACTTTTATCTGTTCTTGTAGCTAAAGAACGCATAAACACATTAGAATGATTAATGGCATTCATTCGAATTCTATCTCCTAATAATGCACCTCCAGTTTTTCTTTTGCTTGGATCAATAGAGACAATCGCAATTGTTTTAGAAGGATTAGCTATGGTGAAAAATTGAATCAATCGATCACATACAGTTGATTTACCTGCACCACCTGTACCCGTTAATCCAATGATGGGTATATTTTTTGAGATTTTCTTTTTTGTTTTTTGTACCCCATTATTTTGCAATAAGGTAATCTGTCTAGCAACATTTCTTGGGTCAATTTTTTTCTCGAAACTTAATGCAGGTAATTTTTTTGTTTGTACTGCTTTAAGTTCATATCCACAAATTCGTATCACATCATCTATCATCCCTTCAATACCTAATTTTAATCCATCTTCTGGAAGATAAATTTTAGAGATGCCTAATTTTTCTAATTGTAAAGCTTCCTTTGGTAAAATAGTTCCACCTCCTCCTCCAACAATTTTAACATGCTGATATCCATTTTCATTAAGTAGTGTTCTCAAATAAGTGAAGAACTCCATATGACCTCCTTGATAAGATGTAATGGCGATACCATGCACATCTTCTTCAATAGCTGCCGTAACAATTTCAAGTGCTGATCGATTATGACCTAAATGAATAATTTCAACGCCCTTTTCTTGCAAGACTCTACGCATGATATTAATAGATGCATCATGCCCATCAAATAAACTAGTTGAGGTTAAAATTCGAATATTTTTCATGCCACAAAGCTAACATATGTTAGCAGTAAAAAGCAATGAAAAACAGGATTAATTTTTGGAAGCCTGTTCTTTAGCTGCAGCGATAAAATGTACAAATAATGGAGCCGGAGCTTCTACTGTACTTTTTAATTCTGGGTGGTATTGAACGCCAATAAAGAATGGATGATTGGGTAATTCTACAATTTCCACCAAGCCAGTTGCCGGATTCACCCCGCTGGTCACCATTCCTGCGTTTTGAAAAGCAGTTAAATAGGCATTGTTAAATTCATATCTATGACGATGGCGCTCACTGATTTGAGTTGCACCATAGATTCGATGTGCTAAAGTTCCTTCCGTGATAGTACATGGGTATGCTCCTAAACGCATGGTACCTCCCATCATGGTAATTCTTTTTTGCTCTTCCATCATATTGATTACCGGATCAGGGCTATTGGGATCCATTTCTGTAGAGTGCGCTTTTTGTAATCCCAAGACATTTCTTCCATACTCAATTACTGCCATTTGCATACCTAAACAAATACCAAAGAATGGCAATTTATGTTCTCTTGCATATTGAACCGCCACAATCTTTCCTTCAATCCCTCTATTACCAAAACCTGGTGCCACGAGTAATCCATGTAATCCTTTTAATTGCTCGTTCACATTTTCTTTGGTCAGGGTTTCACTATGAATATTTACCACTTTTACTTTTACTTCATTCATTGCACCTGCATGAATAAAGCTTTCTAAAATAGATTTGTAGGCATCTTGTAATTCAATATACTTTCCAATCAATCCAATTTGAATAGTGCTCTTTGGATTTTTCAACTTAGATAAAAATGCATTCCATTTGGTTAAGTCTGGGGCCGGAGATGCTTGTAAATTAAATTTCTTTAAAACAATTTCATCTAACTTTTCTTTCTGCATTAATAATGGCACTTCGTAAATAGTGCTTGCATCCGCAGCTTCAATTACATTTCCGGGTTTCACATTACAGAACAAAGCAATCTTTCTTTTAATATCATCATTTAAAGGCTCTTCTGTTCTACATACAATTACATCAGGATGCACACCCGTCTCACTCAACATTCTAACACTATGTTGTGTTGGTTTAGTTTTTAATTCTTTAGCGGCTTTTAAATAAGGTATTAAAGTCAAGTGAACTACCATCACATCTTCTTCTGGCAATTCCCATTGAATTTGACGAACTGTTTCAACAAATGGCAAACTTTCAATGTCACCCACTGTTCCACCAATTTCGGTAATCACCACATCAAACTTTCCATCCTGACCCAATAATAACATTCTATGTTTTATCTCATCGGTAATATGAGGAACTACTTGAACTGTCTTTCCCAAGAATTCACCAGCTCTTTCTTTATTAATAACTGTTTGATAAATTCTCCCCGTAGTCACATTGTTTGCTTGTGAAGTAGGTGTATTTAAAAAACGCTCATAATGTCCTAAATCTAAATCAGTCTCAGCGCCATCTTCTGTTACATAACACTCACCATGTTCATATGGGTTCAAAGTTCCTGGATCCACATTAATGTATGGATCAAATTTTTGAATCGTTGCACTGATGCCTCTAGCTTGTAACAACTTAGCTAAAGAAGCAGCAATAATGCCTTTACCCAAACTACTTGTAACACCTCCTGTAACAAAAATATACTTTGCCATAACTGAAAATTCATATAATATTGAAAAAGGAATTCCAGCAATAGTTGCCTATTGAGGTAAACCCATTCAATTGGTTTTTAATGTGACCGTCTTTTAATTAGGAAAATTTCTTAGAGGTCATACAAAAATACGCGAAAAAAAGCCCCCTACAAAATGGGTTTTGCGTTGAACCATAAATGTTTATAAATGTTATTTAAAAGTGAACATCTTCACTACTAAAGCCCAAAATCATGAAAAAAACTGCCCTTTTACTAAGCTTCGCCCTCTTTGTCCTTGTTTTCACAAGTTGGGAATGGAAAAAGAACCAATATCCAACCCTTCAAAAAGGAGAAGTCATTGAGTGCTTAAATATGGAAACACAACAAGCTTATCAGTTGGAAGCTTCTACACCCGCTTTTGCTAGTTTACATATTACCCCAAAAATGGTAGATCCTTCAGATTTAGTAGGTACCATGATTAGCTTTGACGCAGCTGATGGCAATAAAGCCAATGCTTATTTTATACCTGCAAAAAAGAAATCCAATAAATGGTTGATTGTTATCCAAGAATGGTGGGGATTAAACAATCAAATTAAAATGGAAGCTGACCAATATTATAAGGACTTAGGTGATATGAACGTGATAGCTGTAGATATGTATGATGGAAAAGTAGCAGCCACTCCTGATAGTGCGATGAAATTAATGCGTGGAGCAGACATGAATAGAATGACCGCAATTGTTCAAGGTGCTATCAAACATGCTGGTGCTAAAGCAAGTATTTATAGCGTGGGTTGGTGCTTTGGTGGTATGTGGAGTTTACAAACTGCAATTCTTGCAGGACCACAATCTAAGGGATCCGTGATGTATTATGGTCGTCCAGAAACCAATATGGAAAAATTAAAATCTATACAGTGTGATATCATTGGCTTCTTTGGCAACAAAGATCAATCACCGTCACCTGCAATGGTTAATGCTTTTGAACAAAACATGAAAGATGCTGGTAAAAATTTATCAGTAAATAGATATGATGCAGGACATGGATTTGCGAATCCAAGTAATCCCTCGTTTAATGCTGCGGCTAAAGAAGATGCTTACGCGAAGTCAATTGCTTTCTTAAAAGCTCATTAATACCCTTTAGCGGGCAGTAGATAATTGGCAACGTAATCGGCAACGCCCTCTTCCAATGTATAAAACGGAGCGGTGTAGCCTGCGGCGCGGAGCTTTGCCATATTGGCTTCTGTGAAGTATTGATATTTATCTCTAATATCCAAAGGCATATCTATGAATTCAATATTAGGCGCTAATCCTTGTGCTTTAAATGTATTGGCAGCTAAATCATAAAAAGATCTTGCTTTACCAGTGCCTAAATTGTATAAACCATTCTTGTTAGCATCCCATGAATTAGACATCATTTGATGTAACATCCATCCAATGACTTTCACCAAATCTTTTACATACACAAAATCACGCAACTGCTCTCCATCTTTAAAACCTTCTTTATGGCTTTTGAATAATTTCACTAAACCTGTTTGCTTGATTTGATTAAATGAATGGAAAATTACACTGGCCATTCTGGCTTTATGTGATTCATTGGGACCATATACATTAAAGAATTTTAAGCCCGTCCATGATAAAGGTTGATTGCTTTGCGTCAAAGCCCATTTATCAAATTCATTCTTACTAACACCATATGGATTTAAAGGAGTCAATTGATTCACTATATCATGGTTATCATCATATCCATGCTCACCAGCACCATAAGTAGCGGCAGATGATGCATAAATGAAAGGTATCTTTTTTTGGGTTGCATAATTCCATAAAGATTTTGAATAATTCAAATTCAACTCTTCGTGAATAGCATAATTAAATTCAGTAGTATCTGTTCTTGCGCCTAAATGGACTATCGCATCTACTTCAAACTCATCATTTTCTAATTGAGCGATAAATGATTGTCGCTCGATGACTTTGATGAATTGTTTTTGCTCCCAGTTTTTTCTTTTTTCTTCTACACCAAAATCATCCACTAAAAGTAATTGATGAAACCCTTGTTCATTTAAATATTGAACAAATACTGAACCAATAAATCCAGCGGCTCCGGTGACTACTATAGTGGGTTGTTTTACCATGAAGGATGAAACTTATTTTAATTTATTTTCAATTGCCGTATCGTACTTATTTTTCCAAACACTAATATTACCCCAATCTTCTCCATCCACTTTTACAGTGCCATTAGTTACTTTTCCCATCACAGTAATTTCAACACCTGCTTTTGCAGCTGCTGCTTCGATAGATGCTAAAGTAGCAGCTTTACATGTTACCACAACCCTACTTTGTGCTTCACCCATCCAATAAGCATCTTTTCTCAGACTGCTATTGTTGGAGCTCACTTCAAAACCTTTGTTATTAAAATAAGCAGCTTCTAATAAAGTCACTATTAAACCACCTTCTGAAATATCATGAGCTGATTCGATAGAATGATCTTTGATCAATTGAGCCACCAATTGTTGTAATGCAAATTCTTCTTCTAATTCAAAATGAGGAGCAGAAGAATGTGCCACTCCTTTTATTTTATTTAAATACTCTGAAGAACCAATATCATTTCTTTGTGTACCTAATAAAACAATAGTATCCCCTTCTGATTTAAAATCTAAAGTCATTCTATTTTTCATGTCTTCTACAATACCTACCATACCAATGGTTGGTGTTGGGAAAACAGGACCATCTGGATTTTGATTATAGAAACTCACATTACCACCAGTTACTGGCGTATTGAATTTTCTACAAGCAGCTCCCATACCTTCAACAGATTTTACAAACTGATAATATACTTCTGGATCGTAAGGATTACCAAAGTTCAAACAGTTGGTTACACCAATAGGCTCACCACCAGAACAAACAATATTTCTTGCAGCTTCAGAAACTGCAATCATGGCTCCTTTATAGGGATCAGCAAAAACATATTTACTATTACAATCCACCGTCATCGCTAATGCTTTACCAGTGCCTTTAGCTAATACCACTGCTGCATCACTTGGTGCGTTGGTAGAAGTATTTGCAGCACCCACCATACTATCATACTGTGTATATACCCAACGCTTAGAAGCGATATTGGGTAATTGTATCAATGCTTCAACAGACGCTTTTAAATTATCTGTGTCCGCAATTGCATTCATATCAAATGCATTCACTTTTGTCAAGTATGCAGGTTCTTTATATTCACGCGTATATTGAGGAGCACCTCCACCTAACACCAATTCATAAGCAGGTAAAGAAGCTTCTAATTCACCATGCATATAAAAATTCAATAAACCATCATCGGTTACTTCTCCAATATTGCTACAAGACAAATCCCATTTTTCAAACACTGCTAATACATCTGCTTCTCTTCCTTTCTCTACCACCATCAACATACGCTCTTGGCTCTCACTTAATAATAATTCCCAAGCCTTCATATTTTGTTGACGAGTTGGCACTTTATCTAAATCAATGCGCATACCAACCTGTCCCTTTGCACTCATTTCTGCAGTAGAACAAATAATACCTGCTGCACCCATATCTTGCATACCTACCACTCCACCTGTTTCAATAACTTCTAAACAAGCTTCTAATAATTTCTTCTCTTGGAATGGATCACCTACTTGCACTGCTGGTAATTCTTCTACACTATCTGCGGTAATTTCAGCAGAAGCAAAACTTGCACCACCAATACCATCCTTACCTGTAGCACTTCCTACAAAAAATACTGGATTACCTTTTCCTAATGCAATGGCACTAACGGTCTTACCAGCTTTCACAATACCCACACTCATTGCGTTCACTAAAGGATTGGTATGATAGCAATCTTCAAAATACAACTCACCCCCCACAGTTGGAACACCGAAACAGTTTCCGTAATGTCCAATACCATGTACTACTCCAGCTAATAATCTTTTTGTTTTTGTATCGTCTAATTTACCAAAACGCAAACTATTTAAAGATGCAATAGGTCTTGCACCCATCGTAAAAATATCTCTCTGAATTCCACCCACACCTGTTGCAGCACCTTGAAATGGCTCCAATGCACTTGGGTGATTGTGTGATTCAATTTTAAATACTACACCATAATCATTTCCGATATCCATCAAACCTGCATTTTCTTCACCGGCAGCCACCAACATTCTTCCTCCATCTCTTGGAAGTGTTTTTAACCACTTGATAGAGTTTTTATAACTACAATGTTCAGACCACATTCCACTAAAAGCACATAGCTCTGTAAAGTTGGGGGTACGTCCTAATTTTTGTTTGATTAACTCAAACTCTTCTTCTGTTAGTCTTAATTGTTGGGCTGTTTTTACCGTGATTTCCATGGATGTTTGTCTTTATCGATTAAAGTTGTGGCGAAGTTACAAAACAGGCGACTTAACTCACATAGTGATTTACCAACATTCATAAGCTTAACTGTTAGAAGATTCATTATAGATTTAAATGATTTTCAACAGATTGTAGTAATATTAAATATATAATTATTTTATAATATTTATATTTTATACACAATTCATTAGAATTGAATGATCAACTTGTAGAAAATTAACAAAAGAAGATATCTTTGTCTGTAATTATTTATATTTTAAATTAATAATATATGTCATTAAGAACAGACGCTGTCAACCATGTAAGCCATGGAAAAGTTCAAGCTCCTGAAATAAAAGGTGCAAAAATCACTGGAGTTTTTGGTGAAAATGTTTTCACTTTAAAAACAGCAAGAGAATATTTAAGCGATGAAGCTTACAAGAGCTTGGTTGCAAGTATCAAAGGCGGTAAAAAAATTGATCGCTCTGTAGCAAGCCAAATTGCATCTGGGATGCGTGCATGGGCAGAGAGCAAAGGAGTTACACACTATACACACTGGTTTCAACCATTAACAGGAAGTACAGCAGAAAAACACGATTCATTCTTTACCTTAAAAGGAGATGGAACTGCTATTGAAGAATTTGAAGGTGCTGCCTTAATTCAACAAGAACCTGACGCTTCTTCTTTTCCAAATGGTGGATTAAGAGCAACATTCGAAGCAAGAGGGTATTCTGCATGGGATCCTTCTTCTCCCCCATTCATTATTGAAATTGGTAATGGAAAAACATTGTGTATCCCAACTATATTCATTTCTTACACTGGTGAATCTTTGGACTACAAAGCGCCTTTGATGAAAGCAGTAGAAGCAGTGAATAAAGCGGCAGTGAATGTTTGTAATTACTTTGATAAGAATGTTACAAAAGTGGTACCCACTTTAGGTTGGGAACAAGAATATTTTGTCATTGATGAAGCTTTAGTGAATGCAAGACCAGACTTACTTCAATGCGGTAGAACGGTATTTGGATTTACGCCTGCAAAAGGTCAACAATTAGAAGATCATTATTTCGGATCTATTCCTGAAAGAGTGTATGCTTTTATGCGTGACTTTGAAAACGAATCTTATAAATTAGGTATCCCTCTAAGAACTAGACACAATGAAGTGGCACCTGCTCAGTTTGAGTGTGCTCCTATTTTTGAAGAAGTAAATATTGCAGTAGATCATAATATCTTATTAATGGACGTGATGACTAGAGTAGCAAAGCGTCACCATTTAGTGGTATTGTTACACGAGAAACCATTTGCTGGGATCAACGGAAGTGGTAAGCATAATAACTGGAGTATGGCTACTGATACTGGTGTAAATTTATTAGCACCCGGGAAAACTCCAAAGACCAATTTAATGTTCTTGACTTTCTTTGTGAATACCATTAAAGCGGTACATGATTATGCAGATATCTTAAGAGCATCTATTGCATCTGCTTCTAACGATTTCCGTTTAGGCGCTAACGAAGCACCTCCAGCGATCATCTCTGTTTTTATTGGTGATTACTTAACCAAAGTATTAAACGATGTAGAGAGCAGAGTGAATAGTAAATTTGATGAGCAAGATGAAGCTATTTTAAAAATAGATTTACACAGAAGTATCCCTGAATTATTAATTGATAATACAGATAGAAACAGAACTTCTCCTTTTGCTTTCACTGGAAACAAATTTGAATTCCGTGCGGTGGGTTCTACTGCCAATTGTGCATTACCTATGACTGTATTGAATACCATTGTTGCTGATACATTAGTGAAGTTCTCTGAAGAAGTTGATGCTTTGATTGAGAAAGGTGACAAGAAAGAAATTGCAATTATGCAAGTAATTCAAAAGTACATTGTTGCTAGCAAGAAGATTTTATTTGAAGGAGATGGTTATAGCGAAGCATGGCATAAGGAAGCTGAAAAAAGAGGCTTACCTAATTTAAAGACTACACCAGTAGCTTTAGATGCAATGGTAACGGATAAAGCAAAGAAATTGTTCAAAGACAATGGAATTTATACAACTGCTGAATTAGAAGCTAGACACGAGATTGAATTAGAAAAGTATATTAAGAAAGTACAAATTGAAGCGCGTGTTATGGGCGATTTAGCAACTAACCATATTATCCCAGCTGCTATCAAGTATCAAAATGAGTTATTAAAGAATGTAAACTTATTGCGTGATGCAGCTTTACCAGAAAAATTATACAAGGGCCAATTGACTTTATTAAAAGATGTTAGTACGCATATCCAACAAGTGTATGAAAATACGCATGCAATGGTTGAGGAAAGAAAAGTAGCTAACAATATTGAACACTCTCGTGAAAAAGCAATTGCTTATGAAGCGAAAGTTAAAGCGCAATATTTTGATAAGATTCGTTACCATGTTGATAAATTAGAACAATTGGTAGACGATGAATTATGGACCCTACCTAAGTATAGAGAATTGTTATTCTTAAGATAAGCTAGGTTAATAAATAATTACCCCAAAGGTTAATGTCCCAATGAAAAGGAGTCCCGTTTCGGAGACTCCTTTTTTAATATATTCAAACAAGTGCCACTCTAAGAGGACGCTTAATCGCTTACTTCATCTTAAAGCTTTCTAGAAACTTAGTAGTGAAATTACCTTTTCTAAAATCTTCATTTTGCATTAATTGCAAATGGAAAGGTATCGTTGTTTTCACGCCTTCAATCACATACTCGCTTAATGCTCTATACATGGTATTGATCGCTTCTTCACGGGTTTGAGCCACAGTGATTAATTTACCAATCATAGAATCGTAATAAGGAGGAATAACATAACCTGCGTATACATGACTATCCACACGAACACCATGTCCACCTGGAGTATGTAATACGGTAATCTTTCCTGGAGAAGGTCTAAAATCATTGTATGGATCTTCTGCATTGATACGACATTCTATTGCATGCAATTGAGGTTCGTAATTCTTTCCAGATATTTTTTCTCCTGCAGCAATTTTAATTTGCTCTTTGATTAAATCATAGCTTACTACTTCTTCCGTTACGCAATGTTCTACTTGAATACGTGTATTCATTTCCATGAAATAGAAATTACGATGCTTATCCACTAAGAACTCAATGGTTCCTACACTTTCATAATTAATAGCTGCAGCAGCTTTGATAGCAGCTTCTCCCATTCTTTGACGAAGTTCTGGAGTCATGAATGGAGAAGGAGATTCTTCTACTAATTTTTGGTGTCTTCTTTGAATAGAACAATCACGCTCACTCAAATGACAAACATTTCCAAACTGATCACCTGCTACTTGAATTTCAATATGTCTTGGCTCTTCTACAAATTTCTCCATGTACAAACCATCGTTCTTGAAACTTGCAGCAGCTTCCATCTTTGCATCATTATATGCTTTTTCTAAATCTGCTTCTGACCAAACCACACGCATACCCTTTCCACCACCACCAGCTGTTGCTTTGATGATTACTGGGTAAACTATTTCTTTAGCTAATTTTTTTGCTGCGTCTACACTTTCTAATAAACCTTCTCCACCTGGAACAACAGGTACACCTGCTTTGATCATGGTTTCTTTTGCCGTGATCTTGTCTCCCATTTTATTAATCATCTCTGGAGTAGGTCCAATAAATTTAATACCATGGTCGGCACAGATTTGCGCAAACTTTGCATTCTCTGCTAAGAAACCATAACCCGGATGCACGGCATCCGCATTGGTGATTTCACAAGCGGCCATAATATGAGGGATATTCAAATAAGATTCTGCACTCTTTGGTCCACCTATACAAACAGCCTCGTCAGCAAACTTTACATGCAAGCTGTCTTTATCCGCTGTTGAATAAACTGCTACGGTTTTGATACCCATCTCACGACAGGTTCTAATAATACGCAAAGCAATTTCGCCACGATTGGCTATCAATATCTTTTTAAACATTTTCTGTAATTAAAAATGGATGAATGTTAATGCCTATGCAGGTTGTACTAAAAATAATGGTTGATCAAACTCTACTGGGCTTGCATCATCTACCAATACTTTTACAATTGTACCTTTTACTTCTGATTCGATCTCATTGAACAATTTCATTGCTTCAATAATACAAACCACTTTACCTGGGCTTACTTCTGTTCCTTCTTCTGCCATTAATGGCTTATCGGGAGCAGCTCTTCTATAGAAAGTACCAATCATTGGACTCTTTATAGTCACTAAATTATCTGTTGAAGCAGCTGGTGCTGGAGCAGCAGACACAGGAGCAGCTGCAGAAGCAGCTACTGGAGCTGGTGCAGGGGCAGGAGCAGCAGCATACACTGGTGCTGAACTTACTGTAATTCTTTCTTCTTTTTGTTTGATGGTTACTTTACCATCTTTGTCTTCTACGCTGATTTCACCAATATTACTCTTGTTTACTACCTTGATTAAATCATGAATTTGTTTTAAGTCCATTTTTAGCAATTTTGGGTAAAATTGGGGTATTTTTATCAAAAATCACAATAAAATGCCCTTTTTTTATCCAAAAATGGCCATTTTAGGCATAAAAATAGGGAACCTAAAATTCCCTATTTGACTATTTTCAACGTAGAAAAGGCCTTGAAAATTTACTTTACCCTCTCTACGTATTCACCAGATTTAGTGTTGATCTTAATCTTTTCTCCTTCGTTCACAAATAAAGGTACCATTACTGTAGCTCCAGATTCGATCGTCGCAGCTTTCAAAGCACGAGTGGCAGTATCACCCTTAACGCCGTTTTCACAATAAGTGATCAATACATCTAATTTTTCTGGCAATTCTGCACCGATAGGTAATTCAGTTTCAGTATTCATGAAAACAAAAACTTCAGCACCCTCGATTAAGTATTGAGGAGCATCAATCATTTCTTCTGCCATAACAATTTGCTCAAAAGTCTCATTGTTCATTAAATTGTAGCCACTATCGTCTTTGTATAAGAATTGGAATGTTTTCTTTTCTACACGCACAGGGAAAATAGTTTCACCACTATTCCATGTTTTCTCGATAGATCTTTTATTATCTACTCCTTTTAATTTAGCCCATATTTTTGCAGCAGCTCTTGCTGTTTTGTTCTCTCCAAACTCAACTACTGTATATAAGTTATTGTCTAGTTTTAAGATCATTCCACGACTGATGTCTGATGTTGTTGCCATAATGTTGTTTTTTTAATTTGACTTTGCGAGGCACAAAAGTAGCACTTGCCGGCCATTTATAAAAAAACCTATAATTTTTGTTGGTAAATAAGGGCAAAAAATGGCTGTTTAGCGTATTTTTGCGCCACAAATAACAAATTCAGTCCTCATGTCAGTATTAGTGAACAAAAATTCGAAGATTATTGTACAAGGTTTTACCGGTACAGAAGGTAGTTTCCATGCAACTCAAATGATTGAATATGGAACGCAGTTGGTAGGTGGTGTGACTCCAGGTAAAGGCGGAACTACACATTTAGACCGTCCTGTATTCAATACAGTAGCGGACGCTGTTAAAGCAACTGGCGCTGATGTAAGTATCATTTTTGTACCTCCAGCTTTTGCTGCAGATGCTATTATGGAAGCTGCAGATGCAGGTATTGCTTTGGTTGTTTGTATTACAGAAGGTATCCCAGTGCAGGATATGGTGAAAGTGAAAAATTTCTTATTAGGAAAAACAACAAGATTAATAGGACCAAACTGTCCAGGTGTTATCACTGCTGAAGAAGCAAAAGTGGGTATTATGCCAGGATTCATTTTTAAGAAAGGTACTATTGGTATCGTATCTAAGAGTGGTACTTTAACATACGAAGCTGCTGACCAAGTGGTGAAAGCAGGTTTAGGTATAACTACTGCGATTGGTATTGGTGGTGATCCAATTATTGGAACAACAACAAAAGAAGCAGTTGAATTATTAATGAACGATCCAGCAACTGAAGGAATCATCATGATTGGTGAGATTGGTGGTAGTATGGAAGCTGACGCAGCAAATTGGATCAAAGACAATATGAAAAAACCAGTGGTAGGATTTATCGCAGGTCAAACAGCTCCTCCGGGACGTCGTATGGGACATGCTGGTGCAATTGTTGGTGGTGCAGATGATACTGCTGCTGCTAAAATGAAAATCATGGCTGCATGTGGTATTCATGTATGTGCTAGCCCTGCTGATATTGGTAAAACAATGGCAGCTGCATTAAAGAAATAAGCAAACCTTTTTATAGCAATCCCTTATCCCAAAAAGATAAGGGATTTTTTATTGTACTTTTGAAAGATGAATAAAGCATTATTGTGTATTTTATTTTTACTAGCCGCTACAACAATTTGGGGACAAACAAAAAACCTGCAAATTATTTGTAAGCCTCCGATTCAAGTAAATGCTGGAGAAGCTATTAAATTGCAAGTGAAGGTTGCGCATCAATTAAAAGAAGAAAAAACTGGCACCCTTACATTAGCACTGATCAATCATTCAACTGGAATATCTGTAGATGGTTGGTTTTTAAATATTTTTCCTTTTCAATATTTCACTACCATAGATAAAGAAAATTTTGAAGTAGAATTTCCATTTACGGTTCCGCACGAATACAAAGGTAGTTTTGACATTGAGTTGGTTGCAAAAGTGCGTGAACAAAAAGATAGTGTAAGATATACCGTCATCACGAATACCAATAAATAAGTCCAATCTTCATGTCAAGCCCATTAGATTATATCATTGTTGGACAAGGATTAGTAGGCACTTGGATGAGTTATTACGCACAAAAAGCGGGAAAATCTTTTATAGTAGTCAATGACCCTACAATTCCTTCATCCACTGCTGTTGCAAGTGGGGTGATTAATCCAGTTACTGGAAGAAGAATTGTACAAACTTGGATGATTGACACCTTACTTCCCAATGCAGTAAATGCTTACAAAGAATTGGGAAATGATTTGAACAAGACATTGATCAAAGCATCTCCAGTTGTTTTACTACATCCTTCACTACAGATGAAAGAGAGTTTTGAATATCGATTAACACATGAAAACGTTTATTTAAGCACGAATAACTCTTCTGATTTTGAGGCATTTTTTAAGATCCCTTTTGGAACTGGACAAATTGATAGTAGTTATTGGATTGATTTAAATACCATGTTGACTTCTTGGAAAGCAAGATTAATTGAACAGCATCAATTAGTGGAAGATCATTTTGATATCAATGATGTAGCAATAGTCAAAGAACATGTTCAATGGAAATCATATTCTGCAAAGCAAATTATTTTTTGTGATGGAAATAATAGCATGCACAATACCTATTTCAAAGCCCTCCCCTTTGCACCTAATAAAGGAGAAGCATTAATTGTTAAAATTGAGGGATTATCGAATCAATTTATTTATAAGAACAATGTATCTATAGTGCCATGGAAAGAGGATTTATTTTGGGTGGGATCCAATTATGAATGGGAATTTAAAGACGCTTTACCAAGTATAGCTTTTAAAGAAAAAATGATTCAGGCATTGGATAGCTTTTTAAAAGTACCATATACTATTGTAGATCATATTTCAGGAATCAGACCTGCCAATACAGAGAGAAGGCCATTTGTGGGGGTACACCCGGCTTATCCTTCCTTGGCCATATGCAATGGTATGGGCACAAAGGGTTGTTCGCTTGCACCCTATTTCAGTAAACAATTAATTGATTATCTTGGCAATGGAAAAGCCATCGATCCGGAGGCTGATATTCAAAGATTCAAAAGTATTTTAAAAATTGAATGATGTCTAACAACAAAAATGAATTTTACAATATACCCATCACTTATCGTAAGATGGAGAATTTACATATTGTATTTTGGTTATTTAAAGATATTGCTTGGTGTTTATCTTTAAGCCTACTAGGAGTTGCAATGATTATACCTACCATGGCAATCTCCATCATTATCGCTTGGAGAAACAGGCATATTGTTTCTGAATTATGCCATAACATAGCCATCACTGTTTGGATTAGTGCTAACTCATTTTGGATGTGTACCGAATTCTTTGGAGTAGATGAGCATATTGTATTTGGCAATACCACAGTAAAACATTTAGCTATGATCCCTTTTGTTACGGGTGTACTAATTTTAGGGTATTACTATTTATGGTACAAGCCAAGACATAAAGAAGAAGCGCAAACTTTATAGGTATTTTTTTAATTGATTCGCTCTTAAGGCAGTGATAATTCCTAAAGTCCCTACGGTTAAAAATGCCCATCTTAATCCAATCGCTTGAGATAAAAATCCAATGATGGGTGGACCAATTAAAAATCCAAAAAAGCCAACTGAAGAAACCGAAGCAAGGGCAATACTCACTTGACTTGGTTCAGTCGTTTTTCCTACAGTTCCATAAATAGTGGGTATTACAGAAGATACTCCAAAACCTACTAACATAAATCCTATAGAGCTTACCAATAAATTTGGATAGATAGTTGCAATAATTAAACCAAGTGTTACCACTAATCCACTCAACACTAATTGTTTTCTTGCGCCCCAATAATTAATTAAATTATCTGAGAACATTCTTCCAGTAGTCATACTTCCCATAAAGCAGATATACCCTGTGGTTCTCCATTCTGGACTTGCTTTTACAATATCTTGAAAGTATACCCCACTCCAATCAAACATCATTCCTTCACAAATCATATTACTAAATGCAATTAATCCAAACTGCCACATCAAAGGGCTTGGCTTGGTCCATAATTTTGCAACATGATTTTTATTGGGTTCCCCTGGCATTAAATATTTGTGTGTAAAAAATAAAAAGGCCCAACCTACTAATGCTACTAATATAAATTGTTGCAATGGCGAAATAGCATACGCTACAAAAAATCCACCAAGAACACCACCAGAAAATCCAGCCAAACTCCAAAATCCGTGAAATCTTGAAGTAATACTTTTATCAAACAATTTAGACAAAGCAGCTGCTTGTGTATTCACAGATACATTAAACATATTACCAGCCATTCCAAAAAAGAATAAAGTAATGGCTAACAAAATGGTAGTGTTTGCAAATCCTAAAGCCACTAAAGCTAACGGATAAACAATGGCTGCAATGGATACAATCTTTTTACTCCCATATCTAGCAGTTAAAGTACCTGAAATTGGAATGCCTAAAAAAGAGCCAATGGGCAAAAAAAACAATAAACCGCCAAAAGCTCCATCACTCAACCCTAACTGCATTTTGATATCGGGAATACGACTGGCCCAGCTTGCAAAACAAATACCTGTTAGAAAGAAAAAACCTGATAAAACAATACGTCTGGTAGTAGGAGAAATTGTACTTAGGGTCATAACGCAAAGATGGGGTTTTTCTGGGAATTGGGCTATATTTGCAGACCTATCATCTATCAATAGATTTATATGTATCGTACACATCATTGCGGCGCCTTAAATATTCAATTTGTTGGCCAAGAAGTTACCCTAGCTGGTTGGGTTCAAACCATTCGTAAATTCGGCGCCATTACTTTTGTGGACCTTAGAGATCGCTATGGAATTACCCAATTATTAATTGGAGAAGAACTACAGGCACAACTTGATGCACAACCATTGGGTCGTGAATTTGTGTTACAGGTTAAAGGAACGGTGATAGAACGTTCCAACAAGAATAGCAATATCCCTACTGGAGAAATTGAAATCAAAGTTGCTTCATTCAAAATATTAAACGCTTCAATTGTTCCTCCATTCACCATTCAAGATGATACAGATGGTGGTGATGATATAAGAATGAAATACCGTTTCTTGGATTTAAGAAGAAATGCCGTTAAGAAAAATTTAGAATTAAGATATAGTGTCAACAGAGCGACAAGAAATTATTTACATGAAAAAGGATTCATGGATATTGAAACTCCTTTTCTAATTAAATCTACTCCAGAGGGAGCAAGAGATTTTGTGGTGCCAAGTAGAATGAACCCAGGTGAGTTTTATGCATTACCCCAATCACCTCAAACCTTCAAGCAATTATTAATGGTAAGTGGCTACGATCGCTATTATCAAATTGTAAAGTGTTTTAGAGATGAAGATTTAAGAGCAGATAGACAACCAGAATTTACACAGATAGATTGTGAGATGAGCTTTGTAGAGCAAGAAGATATTTTAAATATGTTTGAAGGCTTGGTAAAAAGTATTTTTAAAGAAGTAAAGAATATAGATTATACAGAGACGGTGCAAAGAATGACTTGGGAAAATGCCATGTGGAATTATGGTAACGATAAACCAGATATTCGTTTTGGCATGGAATTGTGCAACTTAAAAAAACCTGCACATGTATTTTCTGACAAAACAGATCAAGCAGCATTGATTAATGGTGTTGATTTTAAAGTATTTGATGAGGCGGAGACTGTGATTGCTATTGCAGCACCCGGTTGCAGCGAATATTCTCGTAAACAAACAGATGAGTTGACGGAGTGGGTGAAGCGTCCTCAAATTGGCATGAAAGGATTGGTATTTATTAAATGTAATGCTGATGGAACTTTCAAAAGCAGTGTAGATAAATTTTACTCAGAAGATAAATTAAAAGCAATTGCTACTGCAGCCAATGCAAAAGCAGGTGATTTAGTATTGATCTTAGCGGGTGCAGAAGAAAGAACTAGAAAAGCGATTAGTGAATTAAGATTGGAATTAGGAAAGCAATTAGGTTTTAGAAAAGAAGATGAGTTTAAATTATTATGGGTATTAGACTTCCCATTATTTGAATATGATGAAGAAGGCAATCGTTGGGTAGCAAGACACCATCCATTCACTTCTCCAAAGCCGGATCATATAGATATCATGATCAACAATGCTCCAGAGATAAAAGATGCTGCTAAATATTTAGAACACCCTTATGCAAATATCAAAGCCAATGCTTATGATATGGTATTAAATGGTAATGAAATTGGCGGTGGATCTATCAGAATATTCCAAAGAAACTTACAAGAGAAAATGTTTGCAGCACTTGGCATGAGTCCAGAAGAAGCTCAACATAAATTCGGTTTCTTATTGGGTGCCTTTGAATATGGCGCACCACCTCATGGTGGAATTGCATTTGGTTTTGACCGTTTATGTGCATTATTAGGCGGCTCTGAAAGCATTAGAGACTTTATTGCCTTCCCTAAGAACAATAGTGGTCGTGATGTAATGTTAGATGCTCCTAGCGCTATAGATCAAAAACAATTTGAAGAATTACAGATTAAATTAAATTTAAAGTAGATCATGCCAGCATCACTTAAATTTTATAGAGTACTTAGTTTTATTTTAATTCCAATTGCATTGTTATTTGCATTCATTGATGTTGCTTTTTTAGTAACTGCTATGGCAAATCCGAGTGTACTTATTTTTGTATTTGCCATTGCCTGCTTGGTGATTTATACTTTTGCAAGTTTTAGTTTTTTAAAAAGAGGTATTGAAAAAGAACAACATCAGCCAGCTAAATTAAAAGACTGGATTAAAGTAAATGCATATGTAAGCTTATTCTTGTGTAGCTTATTTTTTTTAAATGGTACCAGTGTGTTAATGTCTAGCGATATGGTCTTGATGAAAATTACCGAAGAGTTCATGTCACAGCAAGCTGGCTTGCCAGAAGGATTGAATATAGCTTTAATGCTTAAAGTCATTAAAGCGGCTTCCATGTTCTTATTAATAACTGGACTGATTGGCCTAATGCATATTAGAACAACCTTAAGATTGGTAAAAGAGTATAATTACCTTTTTGAAAACTAGTGAATTAAGCAATCTTTTCTGGAACTGCACGACCTACGATACCACTTGCAGCACCTCTATCGCCACCTTCATGGTATTCAGCGTCCTCGTTTACTTCCCATAGATCATATAATTCTTTACCAGCAATAATATTCTTTGCAGCCAACATTGCTGTCATCATACTATGATCTTGGTTATTGTATTTATGCATACCATTACGGCCTACTAAGTATAATCCTTTGTAATCTTTAATAGCTTGTCTAACCACTTCTAAATGATCTTTGTATTCATGATCGTAAACAGGATAAGCTTTTGGTTGTCTTACAACATACCCATCTACTACCGCTTCTGGCTTGGTTAAACCAATCTGATTAATTTCTTTGGTGCCTAATTTGATAAGGTCTTCGTTGCTGCTTGTCCATAACCCATCTCCTTCAAAACAGAAATACTCTAATCCATAACATGCCATATTTGGATCAGGCACCATAAATGGACTCCAAGATTTAAAGTTTTGAATTCTACCCACTTTAACATTAGGTTCATGAATATAAATCCAGTTATCATTAAATGCGTCTTGATCTTTACAGATTAATACCACAGTTAAGAAATCTCTATATTTTAATTCGCTTGCAGCGTGTAAAACATTTGGAGCGAAAGCTGGAGCAACTGCTGGAATCAATTCTCTCATAGGCGCAGAAGACAATACATAGTCAAATCCTTCTAACACTGCACCAGTACTTGTATATACTTTCCAACTGTCCCCTATCTTCTCAATTTTATTCACCCCAGTGTTCATTTCAATTTTTACACCCAAGGCCTTACTCTTCACCACACACTCTTCCCACATCATACCTGGGCCACGCTTAGGATAACGGAAAGAATCAATCAAAGTCTTAATCACTTCTCCCTTACTCTTTTTACCGCTTGGTTTAAATAAAGCATTCCATACAGCACTACTTAAAGACAAACCTTTAATTCTTTGAGCTGCCCAGTCTGCAGAAATCTCTTTACATGGAATACCCCAAACTTTTTCAGTATATGTTTTGAAGAAAATATTAAATAGTCTCTTTCCAAATTGATTGGTTACCCAATCTTCAAAGTTCTGAGGATCTTTAATCGGAAATAATTTCGCTTTCAAATAACTCATCACACATAAGAAGCTTTCAAAAATACCCAACTTCATTAATGCTTCAAAAGCTGCTAATGGATAAGAGAAGAATTTTTTGTTGTAGAAAATTCTAGAGCTTCTTGGACGCTCTAATAATTCATCATTTAAAATCTCTGTCCAAAAATCCTCCACTTCTTTTGACTTGGAAAAGAAACGGTGTCCACCAATATCAAAATGATACCCCTTGTAAGATTCGGTTCTAGAAATACCTCCTACATATTGAGGATCTTTTTCAAAAACAGTTACTTCTTGGGCAGCTTTACCCAATAAATAGGCTGCTGTTAAACCTGCTGGACCCGCACCAATAATTGCTACTTTCTTAGCCATGAATGGAAAATTTGCTCAAAATTGCAAAATAAAACTCGGATTGCCATCAATATTGCCAAAGAGTTTATTTTAAGCCGTATTTTTGTTCTTATGAGCAATACATCTTCTATAAAATGGTCCACAAAGCATTTTTCAGAACTTTCTGTGGAAGAATTATATGCAATTTTAAGACTCAGAAGTGAGGTATTTGTAGTAGAGCAAAACTGTGTCTTTTTGGATATGGACAACAATGATCAAATCGCCTATCACACTATGGGTTGGCTTGACAATATATTGGTAGCCACTACAAGATTGTTTGATGTTGATCAAAGCTATAAAGGGTATCAAAGTATTGGAAGAGTGGTTGGCTCACCAAGACATAGAGGTTTGGGCATTGGAAAACAATTAATGCAATACTCGATTGCAGAATGTGAAAGATTATTTGGTAAGCACTCCATTAAAATAGGTGCTCAATTGTATTTAAAGAAATTTTACGAGGAACAAGGATTTGAAAAATCAGGTGATATGTACTACGAAGATGAAATTGAACATATCCCGATGATCAGAGACGCTAGTAAATATTAAGATTCCATTTCTATTTTTAAGTACTTTGCAGTGTGTGTCTTTGATTTTTTAATCATCTCTTCTGGTGTTCCCATAAATTGAATTTGTCCCCCACCAGAACCTCCTTCTGGACCCAAATCAATTATATGATCTGCCACTTTAATGACATCCATATTATGTTCTATCACTAATACTGTATTACCTCTTTCCACTAATCTATTTAATACACCCACTAATAATTGAATGTCTTGAAAATGCAATCCAGTAGTTGGTTCATCCAAAATATAAAAAGTTTTACCGGTATCTTTTTTACCTAGCTCTGTAGCTAATTTGACACGCTGTGCTTCTCCTCCACTTAATGTAACTGCAGATTGTCCTAAAGTGATATAGCCTAAGCCAACATCTTGTAATACTTTTACTTTTCTAAAAATGAAAGGGACAGCTTGGAAAAACTCACAAGCTTCATCCACTGTCATATTCAATACATCACTGATAGATTTTCCTTTATACCTAATTTCTAAAGTTTCTCTATTGTATCTTTTACCTCCACATTTTTCACAATGCACATATACATCGGGTAAAAAATTCATTTCAATCACACGCATACCACCACCCTCACAAACCTCGCATCTACCTCCTTTTACATTAAAAGAAAATCTACCGCCTTGGTATCCTCTAATCTTAGCCTCAGGAACCGATGCAAATAAGGTTCTAATATCTGTAAAGAAACCACAATAAGTTGCAGGATTCGATCTTGGTGTTCTTCCAATGGGTGATTGATCTATCTCAATCACTTTATCAATATGCTCCAAACCTGTTACTTTTTTATAAGGCATTGGCTTGGTCTTACTATCATAACAATATTGTGATAAAATTGGATAAAGCGTTTCGTTGATTAAGGTAGATTTCCCAGAACCACTCACGCCAGTTACCACAATAAAAGTTCCTAAAGGGAAATCGCAATTCACTTTTTGAAGGGTATTGCCAGTGGCACCCTCGATAGTAATTTTTTTCCCATTGCCTTTTCTTCTTTCTGCAGGTAGTTCTATTTTTTTCTTACCGGCTAAATACAATGCCGTGTCTGATTTAGATTGGATGATTTCAGCTGGTGTACCTTGTGCAACGATATTTCCTCCATGTATACCTGCCCTAGGACCAATATCCACCAAATAATCAGAAGCCATCATAATATCCTTATCATGCTCTACTACTAAAACGGTATTACCAATATCTCTTAACTGTTTAAGTGCGGTGATTAATCGCTGGTTATCTCTTTGATGCAATCCAATACTAGGCTCATCTAATATATACGTAATACCTTGTAATTGAGAACCTATCTGTGTTGCTAATCTGATTCTTTGCGACTCTCCACCACTTAATGATTTGGATGGTCTACTTAAACTTAAATAAGATAAACCTACATTCATTAAAAACGAAATACGATCATCAATTTCTTTTAAAATACCTGTTGCAATAAGTAATTCTTTCTTATCTAATTTTTTAGGTAATTGTAAAAACCATTTTTGCAAATCATCTAAATGCATATCATTTAAGGTTGCAATATTTTCTTCATTGACCTTAAACCATAAACTTTCTTTTTTCAACTTAGCGCCATTACAGCTAGTACAAGTATTTAATTCCATATAGCTTTCTACCCAAGCCTTCAAGTGATCTGTGCTCTGAGAAGAAGTAAACCATCTTTTTAGCATAGGCACAATCCCTTCATAACTACCAGTATAAGTATCTGGAATATTTTCATCATTTAAATCCAAATCAAAATTTGAAATGATATTTTTATCGCCGAATAAAACCAAGTCCAATTGTTCTTTAGATAAATCTTGAATGGCCTTATCCATACTTATTTTATGCTTTCGAGCAAATTGCTTGATTTGCGTGAACACACTTGCTTCTCTTGCTTCTCCTAATGGATGAATTGCACCTTCATTAATGCTTAATGATGTATCGGGCAAGAGTAAATTTAAATCAATTGCATATACATTACCCAAGCCCTTACAATTTGGACAGGCACCATAAGGAGAGTTGAAAGAGAAACTATTGGGAGAAGGTTCTTCATAACTTAATCCAGTTTCCAAACACATTAATTGTTTTGAATACTGTACTGTTTTTGTTTTACCTTCTTCTACAATAAATAATAAACCATCTCCCATTTTCAAACATTGGGTTACACTATCGCCCAATCTTGTTTTCATACTATCATTCACTGGTAATCTATCTACCACCACTTCAATATCGTGAATCTTGTATCTATCTACTTGAAGCTTTGGTTTTAGCTCCACCATTTCTCCATCAATTCTTGCTTTTACAAAACCTTTTTTTCTAATCTCTTCAAACAACTCTCTATAATGCCCTTTTCTGCCTCTTACTACCGGAGCTAATAAATTAATTTTCTTATCCTTGAATTGTGTGAAAATATTTTGAATAATTTCTGCCTCAGAAAATTTCACCATCGGTTTACCTGTATTGTAACTATAGGCTCTTCCAATTCTTGCATACAACAATCTCAAAAAATCATACAATTCCGTTACCGTCCCTACGGTAGATCTTGGATTTTTATTGGTGGTTTTTTGCTCAATGGCAATCACAGGTGAAAGTCCGGTAATTTGATCTACATCTGGTCGCTCCATTTGACCCATGAATTGTCTGGCATACGCACTGAAGCTTTCCATATAACGCCTTTGCCCCTCATTATATAAGGTATCAAACGCTAGCGAGGACTTCCCACTTCCACTTACCCCCGTAAATACCACTAATTCATTCTTGGGTATGGATATATCAAAATTCTTTAAATTATGCTCTCTAGCACCTATTACTTTTATTTGCTCTTTTACTTGTTTCATGGAGAAGGGTAAAGTTATAACAACCATTTTAATTTTTAGTTGACTTAGCCACCGAACATTCGTAATTTTACAAGATAATTTCTGGTATACATGAAATCCAAAGCGACAGCGCCATATACTATTGCTAGATCTAGTGCATTATTGATAGCCATCATCTTATTAGCTAGCAGTGCTGTTTTGGGTAGAATTCCCGTTTTCTTATTTTTGAATAGAGATTTTGGTACCATTGCAGATACTGTTTTATTAGGATTTACCTACTTAGCTGAAGGCTGGATTTGGATTCCTTATCTAATAATAGTGGGATGGTTGTTTAAAAAAGATAAAGCTATCATCGTATATAGCTTTGTAATTTCAACCTTATTGACTCAAGTACCTAAACAAGTATTTTTTCCTACGATTACTAGACCGATTGCAAGTGGAATAGACCCTCAATTAATACATACAGTTAAGGGCGTGGTAATGCATCAAATGAATAGTTTTCCTTCCGGTCATACAGCAACTGCTTTCACCATTTTTTTATTAACGATTTATTTATTTGACCAAACAAAGCTTATTCTAATTGGTTTATTGTACGCAATACTTTGCGGTTATTCAAGAGTTTATTTGGGACAGCATTTCCCTATGGATGTTGGAGGTGGTATAATAGTAGCTATTGCCACAATTGAAATTTCAAAAAGAATTAGAAAAATAAAATCCGATGTTACAAAAAATTAGTTTGTGCTTTTTAGCAGCGTTGATATTTACTGGCAGTTTTGCACAGGATACAACTCAACAAATAATTAGTGGTAGAAAGAATAGTGCAGAACAAATGAAGAAGCCCTATGTTATCATGATTTCTATTGATGGCATGAGAACAGATTTCACCGAAATGCATAATGCTAGTTTTTTGCAAAAAGCATCCAAAGAAGGTGTAAGAGCAAAATACATGATCCCTTCTTTTCCAAGTTTAACTTTCCCGAATCATTATGCAATTGCAACAGGGTTATATCCTTCGCATAATGGCTTAGTAGACAATACTTACTTTGATAAAGCTTCTGGTGTTCAATATTCGATGTCAAATGTAAAATTAGTAACCAATCCTAAATACTATGGCGGAACTCCATTATGGGTACTTGCTGAAAAACAAAAAATGGTAAGTGCTAGTTATTTTTGGGTGGGCTCTGAAGCCCCTATTGAAGGTTATTTACCTTCTTATTATTATAACTATAATGAGAAAACCAATATTGCAACTAGAATTCAAGCAATCAAAGACTGGTTGACTTTACCTGAAGAAAAAAGACCTCATTTAATTACTTTGTATTTTCCAGAAGTAGATCATGATGCACATAGTTATGGCACAAAAGATAACAGAGTGACTAAGGCAGTTCAATTTGTAGATAGTGCAATTAATGCCATTCAAGAAAATTTAAAATCTCTAAACCTTCCAATTAACTATATTGTAGTTTCTGATCATGGAATGACAGATGTAGACAATATCAATACCATGGGTCTTCCAAAACAAATAGATACTGCCTCTTTTAGAGTGCCTTGGGGAGATGCATTATTACATTTGTATGCAAAAGACAGTACAAAAATTAATGCAACTGTTGAAGCATTAAAAAAAGATACTTCTTTTACCACATATACTTTAGATGAAACACCTGCTCATTGGCATTACAGCAAAAAAGATGATAGGTACAATAGATTAGGTGATGTGATTATTACTCCTCATCTACCCAAGGTATTTAATTTAGGTACAAGAAGAACCACTCCTGGCAAACATGGATTTGACAACCACCATCCTGAAATGAGAGCCACTTTTATTGCATGGGGACCAGCATTTAGGAAAGGAATCACCATTGATGGATTTGAAAATGTACATATCTACCCTTTAGTAGCGCATATATTAGGCTTACCAATTGATGAAAAGAAGATTGATGGTAACTTTAAAGTCTTGGCACCGATATTAAAAAATAAATAATTAATTTTTAATACATCTCACTGAAGCACCACCTGCTAATACAAAAGCAGTGGACTCTGTGAACAATGCATCACCCGATCTTAGATAACGAATATAATTGGTTGATCCATTAGATGTGGAAGTCCAAAAATATCCTTGTAATGTAATATTGGATGGAGATCCCGCGTCTCCCATGTATCCGCCTGGTAGTCCTGTAAATCCAGAACTATTGGTAGCACCCGTATTGGGTGAAGCCCAATGAGACAAGCCAGCCTCTTTTAACTTACCACCTGCATTGGTTCCCAAAAAACTATTCAGGGTATTAAAATCTGCTCTGGTTGGAATTCTAAAACCTACTGGACAAATATTTCTTGCATCGTTTACTGCATAACCATTGTATAATTTACCATAAGTAATATCATTCGCTATATCATAATTATAATAACACCAGGATGGAAGAACTACTGATCTACTAAAAGCTAGATTAGCTCTTTCAATATTGGTGCCGTCCTGATACACTTCTAGATCTAAATTATATTTCATCCAAACCTGTGTACCAATAGTTACAGTCTCCACTTCGTTATTCACTAAATAACCCTGAGGCATTACCTGACACATGGCTCTTGTTGAAAAAAATAAAAAACACCAAAAAATAGATAGTGCTTTTTTCATTTAAAAGTTTTTTACAATGGTGGCATAAAAAGTAGTTCCATCATACACCAATGTTACTATATCTAATTTGGAAGCAGTACTAGTCAATGTAGGAGCAGTTCCTCCTGCCCATTTCCAAGCGGCTGGAAAACTTACTGTTCTTGACCCAGTTGCATCTTGAACAAATTTTACTAAGTAAGTTCCCACCGCAGCATTGGTTAAATTTAGTGTAGTAATATTTGAACCTAAATTAATGGTAAACACATTACCTGTGCTAAGATCAATATTTGTTGTACTTGCAGCAGTAATGGCCGAGGGCATAGTTAATTTATAACGCTTAGCAGTAATATCTCCCGAAGAATTTAAAGAGCTAGCAGTTGCAGCACCAATATTAGGACTAATTAAAGTGGGGGTATTTTCTTTTACTACCTGGCCAGTTCCCGTTGCACTTACTGTTGTTAATACACCTGCAGCGGTGTTGGCTACAATACCTGTAACATTTAATCCTGATAAGCTTAGACCAACAAAACTGGGAGAACTGTTAGTGGTAATTACTTGACCTATATTAATAGTATTACCTCCACTAATACTCACTCCTGTTCCTCCTACCATAGTTGCTTGCTTGTTATTAAATAATTGCCAATCACTTGCACTAATTACACCAGTATTGCTACTAGTAGCTGTTTGAATAGAAATAGTATTGGTATTTCTTGAAAATGGTGAAGAAAAACTTAAAGGAGATTCATAATCGGTACCAGCGACAGCTACAGAAACCACACCTAAACCATTCGCTTTTAAAATACCATTGTTGGTTCCTGCCCCACCATAATTTGATCCTATTACATTCGCATTCCAAGTACCTGCACTAATGGTTCCCAATGTTGTTAAAGAAGTTGAACCTACTAGAGGAGATGCTCCAATACTATTATAGGAAATGGACACTGAATTTGATCCATTAAAACTTGTAGGTGTATTCGTTCCAGTTCCAGAACTATTAAAACTAATTGCATTAGGTGTATTAGCACTAATGGTAATATCAGCAGTCCCATTAAATCCTACTCCATTGATATTTCTAGTATTAACTAATGCATCTGCAGTTGCTGCATTACCTGTAGTGTTTTGATTTAAGGTGGGAATATCTGCAGCTACTAAGGTTCTAAAGCTTGGTACACCTGTTGTTCCATTGGGAGCAGCATAGAAAGTGTTGGCCGTTTGATTGCTAAAACTACTCAATTTATTATTAAATGTATTCCAATCAGTTGAAGATAAATAACCATTTGAATGAGTACCTGACTGAGCAATACCCATTTTACCACTACTTACATTATAACTTAATGGTGCCTCTCCTGTTAAGAATGCATCCACTGCAGACCTTACTCTAGTATTATTAAAATAAAGGTTTGTTCCTTCTGCAATATCACTAGAAGTTAATGTAATGGATCCTGTGGTATAGCCATTCACAGATGAAACAGATGCAGGCATCAATAATTCTAACCAGTTGGATAATACAGCTGGATCAGATGCACTTAAAACATAATTCTTACTATTATCCGTTCTTATAGCAATACTACCCACTACCGCAGAGGACAATGCCAACATTTGTGTTTGATTGTTCACTACATAACCACTTGAAAAAGAAATAGCAGGAACCTGAGAAGTAGGAATTTTTCCTGAAGCATCCAAAGTAGCTATACCATTGGCCACTGCTTTTTCTGAACTACTTAATTTATTATTAAAAGTGTTCCAATCAGTGTTACTTAAATATCCCGAAGTACTAGAGCTTACTTGACTCATTGAAATAGTATTTGAGACATTGGTTAATGGACTTGAAAAAGTTAATGGAACTTGAAAATCAGAACTGCTTGCTGCACTAACCAATCCATTACCATCTGCTTTTAATATTCCATTCACCGTGCCAGCTCCTCCATAACTTTCAGCAATTACAGCACCATTCCAAACACCAGTACCAATAGTACCCAAAGTAGTAATATTGGTTGATCCCATTTGAGGGGCAGCCCCAATAGTATTATAAGAAATTGTTTTAGCTGCAGCACCATCAAAATTTTCTGTTGGCATTGCCCCCATTCCTGCTGCACTAAAAAATAATTTGTTGGTGGTAGATGCTTTTAAAGTAATATTAGCAGTTCCGTCAAAAGAAACATTATTAATGGAGACAGCTGTAGCTAAAGCAGATGCTGTTGTTGCATTGCCCGATGTATTAGCATCATTATTAGGAATATCTGCAGCTACCAATGCTCTATATTGAACTGCACCAGCTGAGCCGGTAGTTGGGCCAGCTAAAAAATAATTAGGATTGATATTGCCTGATAATCCAGCTAAAGTATAATTAGGGATATTCAAGTTTTGACCTGATAAACTTGCTGCACCAACATTACCATTGGTTGTGAATGAACTAATTCTATTATTATATGCTGTATTAAAATGATCATAATCCGTCTTACTAATTAAACCAGCCGTTACTGCACTTTGATTTGCCATGGGTATATTTAATGTATGATCTGTTCCAACTGAAGTCCAATTAGGTGCTAGTCCATAGTTGCCAGGAGTAGCAAAATTTTGTACCTGAGCAGTTAATCCATTCATACTATATACCTGTGCATGATTCGTAACATTGCCTAAACCTATTTTTGAAGCCTGAATGCCAGAAGCAATTTTTGCATCGGTGATCGTAGCGTCTGCCACTTTATTTGTTGTAATGGCATTGTTAGCTATTCTTGGATCTGCTGAACTACCTGTTAAATCTCCTGTAAGTTGCACAATGCCTTTATTATTAATAGTAGCATCTGGTGCACCATTGGAAACCTGATTATCAATATAATCTTTGGTGGCTTTTACAGATGGATACATATTATCATTATAATCAGACAATGCATTTAAATTGATTGATTTATTGGCTTGTAATTCTCTAAAAGCTATTCTTTCGGACAAATAAATAGTATCACTTAGATTCAACTTGGCATTGATTCTATTGGATAAAAAAGTGGTATCAATGGTGGCAGATTTTAATTTGGATGGAGTGATATATCCATTGATACTATCAGCAATATTGATTTTTTTATTGATATCAAGATGTAGATTAGCTAATTGATAAGGCGTTACATAGGCTTTTGTACTGTCTTTGATTACAATAAAGTCTTGTAATTGTTTTTTAGAAGCATAATTCGCAAGCATTTGAGCAGTGTCTGAAATGGCTAATTTAGACTGCACCTGTTCTTGTAGAGATTGGATACTTGAGATTTTTGCATAAGGAATTAACATGGAAGTAGTATCAGAGATATTTAGCTTTAGCTTGAGTGCATCAACGGAGAAAGAAGCTGTATTAGTATTTCCAAAACTATACAATGCATAAGGGACCACACCAAAAGTAGTATTACCCATAAGAACAAGATGTTTTGAATAATCCCAATTAGGAAGGGGTGCCTCCGGCTCTATGGCTATTTTAATGCTTAATTGATGATTTGCTGAAGACCAGTCGATCAAAGAAAGTTTGGTTGTAGAACCACCCATCCAGCTCCCTTTTCCTATTTGCACAGCAAATAATCCCCATTCATCTGTTTTTGCCTTATGCAATTCATTATACAATATATCTAAAGGCTTTTCCTTAGTTACAATGGCAACTTCAATATAAATAACCCTCTGATTAACAACATTACCGGAGTAATCTTTGGCGATTCCTTGAAAAGGGATGCCAATATCTTGAATTTGGGCTAGGCCAAATAAGGGATAAAAGGATATTAGAATAAATACTAAAAGCCTTAAAAAAGAAGATCTTAATTTCATTACAGTAAAAAAATGAAAATTATCTCCCATAAGAATGAGGCATAAACCTCAAAATGGAAATGAAAATCCTAACGATATTTACCAGCCAAATGAAAAATTATTGTACCAAAACCAGTTTATGTTTTTTCTTAGTAATCCCTTTATTTGTAATGGGTCAGAAAACAAATGAAAAAGACATAGCTAAGCTTCGAAAATTAGGTGTATCCATAGACACAAACCTTAGATTAAACTATTCTCAGTCCAATAGAATCATTTCTATTTGGGACAGTGTTTATGATATTGGTAAAAAACAACAAATCAATAATGTACTGACTGATTATACTTGGGAACAATTGCTACTTCAAGAGATTGATTGGGCAACAACTAGTAAACAAAACAAATTAACAGCAAGATTACAATTTTACCTATCGCAGGTATATCATTCACAAAAATTATTTTCAAAATCTATCCCACTTCAAGAAAAGTTATTACAATCAAAACAAGATTTAAACCCCAATCAGTTTCAAAAAACTTTAGCTAGGTTAGAAAAAGCCTATGTTCAAACAAATAATCTACATAAAGCCCTAGCCATAAGAAAACAAAGACTAAAAATGGGTCTAACGGACTCCTTTTATGAACTCTATGCTGATTTTGAATTATTTGATTTAGCCCTCAAGGAATTTTTAGCTTTTGAAAAAATCACGCCTACAACAAAAATGGTTGACCAATATAAACACTATAGAATTATTGGTAATCTGTATTTTGAATTAGGAAAAATTGATAGTGCCAGAAAATACTATAGCATTGGCTTGAATCTTAGCAATCAACAACTTCAAAATTCAAGTGATAACACCCCAAAAAATATTCATCTAAGCGGAAGAGCCAGCTTAATGGGTTCTCTAGGGAGATGTTTTCTAGCCGAAGGCGACTATCCAAAGGCAATTCAATACTTATTATTAGATATAGAACAAAGCGAGGATGATAAGCTAAATATGATCTTTAAGATGATTCATTTGACCAACGCATATATAGCCAACAAGGATGTAACGAATGCCAAAAAATTTGTTCGACGAATTGATCAATTATTAAAGGATAAAGAAGATAAACGAATGAGGCTTAGAGCTACTGAGATGAAATCTAATTATTTTACTTTAATCAATCAATTAGACTCTGCATTATATTATACTAAGCAATACAATATCCTTAAAGAGGAGCAGAACGAAATCATCCGAAAAAATCAAGCGATTCTTTTGCTTATTAATCTGGAAGCAGAAGATAGACGTAAAGATTTGGTGATTACCATGGCCAACTTAGAAAAAGAAAGGTCAGATAAAAAAGCACAACAAATTCTATTGTGGGGAAGCGTTATAGTGATCATAATGGCTATCATTAGTCTTATTATTTTAATGATTAGCAATTCTGAGAAATCTAGAAGCAAAGAATTAATTGAGAAGAAGAATAAGGAAAATGAGCTTTTATTAAAAGAATTACACCATAGAGTAAAAAACAACCTTCAGATAATATACAGTTTAATCAATTTACAAAAAAGAAGAATTGATAGTCCAGCATTACATCAATCTTTATCAATGGTTCAGAATAGAATTAAGACCATGTCTCTTGTTCACCAGAATCTTCATGAAAATGAAAATTTTAAAGAAGTGAATCTAGAAGCTTATATCAAAACCATTGCCGACTACTTGAAACTACTCTACCTCAATGAGGATAAAGAGATTACTATACAATTCACAGTAGAGAGTTCAATTCAAATTATAATGGATAGAGCCATTACCATTGGATTATTAATAAACGAAATTGTTTCTAATAGCATGAAATATGCCTTTAAAGGAAGAGCTGAAGGTCTTATCACAATTGATGTTCAAAAATTACACAATGGTTATCAAATGAGCATTAGTGATAATGGAATTGGCTTTTCAAATGAATTAGCCCATTCAAAAAGTCTTGGCTTATATCTTATTGAAAACTTAGTAAAACAATTACAAGGAAGGTATGATTTAGAAAGTCATCATGGAACTACTTATATAATCTATTTTAACGCATAAATAATCAATAATGAAGTATAGGAAAATACTTATCCTGGAAGATGAACTTATTGTAGGATTAGACTTACAAGAAATTCTTTTACAAGAGGGTTATAAGACCAATTTAGTTCACTCTTATGATGAAGGAATGTTAGAATTGACCACATTTAACCCTCAACTCATATTGTGTGATATCAATTTGAATGGGAAAGCTAATGGCATTGATTTTGCCAAAGAAGCAAGTAAACTATACCCATTTACAGAAATTATCTTTATTACAAGTTACACTAGCGTGAAATATACAGAAGAAGCTGATCAAGTAAGTCCATTAGACTATATAGTCAAACCTTGGAATGAAGAACAAATTAAAGTTGCACTTAGAAGAGCCTTTACTTATATCGATTCTAAAAAAGAAAACATGAACCTAATGGGTGAATTAAGCCCAGCAGAATATAGAATATTAAGTTTAATTGCTGAACAAAAAACGAGTAAGGAAATTGGTGAGCAATTATTCATTTCCGAAAAGACTGTTAGAAATCATCGTTATAATATTAGTAAAAAACTCAATCTAGAAAATACCAATAATAATTTACTCAAGTGGGCTATTGCAAATTTTAGTAAATAGTTAATCTTTTTTATGAAAAATATTTTTATATTTACATTTAGTTGTTTTTTGTTTTTCTCTTGCTCTAAAGACACTGATAGTATTAATTATACGCAATCACTACTTTCAAATAAAACCTGGTTCTTACGATTTAAAATAAATGAAAAAATGAGTAAATCTTTTATGGGTAAGAATACCTATTTTATTCATTTTTCAAAAAATGGTACAACACTAGATTCGGATGGTATTTCAGGATATTTTGTAATACAAGAAAATAATAGTGAATTAAGTATCAATATTGATGGCATGACTCTTAATGGAGTGCAGGCAAACTATAAATATACAATTGAACAAATTGGATTAGATCAAATGACAGTAAGCTATCAAGAAGAGGGAATTAAAACAAAAAAAATATTTAGCACAACACACTAAATGAGAAATACTTTTTTAATCTTATTGAGCATCTTTTGCCTAGCAAAAACAGCTAAGACACAATCCCTCTCCTTTCAAATCAATAGTATAGCGAGTACTCCTGCAATGACAACAGGTAGTTTGTCCTTTCAAATTGACCATAGGGCTAATTGCTTTTTTTTGGGTAATGGTTTATCTATTTATAAACCACTATCAATCAATAGAACAATTGAAGAGGGGTGTAAAGTGCCTATTCAATTTGGACAATACGGCTTAAGAATTTACCCCCATCCAATCGGAGACCACCCTCGAATTCAATTAACCAAATTTCCCATACCCAATGAACCATTTACCATTAGGTGCTATTCCATTGATGGCAAATTGATCTTAGAGGAAACTCAAACTGGATGGGCATTATCTAATGGCACCATTTTGAATACAAGTAAGCTATTTTCCGGAGCTTATATTATACAAGTAATTTCTGAAAACTCTTTAGATATCCTTCAAGTAATTAAACAAGATTAAATCCGTGAAAGCAATATATATTTTAATAGGTTTAGTTTTTGTAAGCTTCTTATCTTCTTTTGCTCAAAATATTCCAACTGGTATTCCTTTTCAAGGAATTGCAAAAGACTTTAATGGTAATCCTGTAAATGAAAGAAAAATTTATATTCAAACTAATTTGATTTCAGGAACTATTAATAGTAAAACTATTTATACGGAAGAACACGAAACTCAAACAGATGCTATTGGAGTATTCTCTATCATGATTGGTCATGGAAAAAGAATCCAAGGTGCTATCAAAACACTATCAGAAATCAAATGGGAAGAAGGCCCCTACTTTTTAGGTATACAATTAGCTATTACACCCAATGCGCCTTTAGAAAATTGGAAATACCAAAACAACTGGATCAATATGGGCACAACAAGCTTAGGTATTGTCCCCTATGCTTTTTATTCATTACAGACAATGGGTTTAGATGCTAAACTAAATACATCTGATACTGCAGACATGTTGCGTAATTATGTAAAAGTGCAGGTGATTAAATTATTGGATAGCGCCATCTCTACTAAACTTTCTGCTAAAGACACTGGTATGATGTTAGCACCCTACTCCAAAGTATCTACTATTGTAAGAGAAAGCATAAGAGATACGGTTGTATTGATACAAACATCAACAAATTCAAGCCCTATCCTAAGTTTTAGTGGAGAGTATGATAGTTTAAAAAACAAACCTATTTTGTTTAGCGGGGTATACAATGATTTAACGGATAAGCCTTTATTGTTTGATGGGAATTATTCAAGTCTGTCCAATAAGCCCAGTTTGTTTGATGGGAATTATAATAACCTAAGTAACAAACCCTTTTTATTTGACGGAGATTATAATACTTTAAACAATAAGCCAACTTTATTCAATGGTGATTACAATGCACTAAGCAATAAGCCTGTACTCACTTTAAATGGAGATATTACCAATAATGGCAATATTACTACACTAGCAAATTCTGGTGTTAGTTCAGGAACCTATGGAAGTGGCTTAGCGATACCTATTATTAGCGTGGACGAAAAAGGAAGAATCACTTCAGCAACAACCAGTGCAATTAGCCCATATAGTTTTCCCAATAAGACCCATACCCAAAAAATTGCAATGACCAGTATAAGTACTGGAACGGTTATTTGGTGTAGTGATTGCGGAACACGTGGTCAAATGCAAGTTTACAATGGATATGAATGGACGGATCTAACTGGCTCAGCAGGACTTACCAATAGTATAAGTTTTGGTAGTATTAGTAGTACTAATATTAGTGCTGCAACTGCATCCATTACTACAACAATCAATTCAGACGGCGGCAATAGTATTACCTCAAGAGGTGTTGTTTGGAATACCAGTATCAATCCAACGATTGCATTGAGTACAAAAACAAGCTCAGGAACAGGTACAGGCACATTCACAGCATCACTATCTGGATTAACAGCTATTACAGTGTATTATATAAGAACTTATGCAACCAATGCAAATGGAACTGTTTATGGAAATGAAATTAGTTTTACTACAACAGGGATTACACCAAGCTTAACTACTACGGCAGCAAGCAGTACTACTATTAGCAGTTTTATTACTGGAGGAAGTATTAGTAGTGATGGAGGTAATCTAGTAACATATAGAGGTATTTGTTGGAGTACAAGTGCGAATCCAACCATAAATGATAATAAAATATTGAGTGGAACAGGTACGGGTACATTTACCATTACATTGTCAAATTTAAATGTAGCCACTACATATTATGTTCGTTCTTTTGCTACCAATAGTGCAGGTACTGCATATGGTAATGAAAGAGTAATTACCACAAGCTCTTTAACTGCTGGCACAACTTATTTAGGGGGAAAAATTGCTTATATTTTTCAATCAGGTGATGTAGGTTTTGTACCTGGTGAGACGCATGGGTTTATAATTATGAATCATGCAATGGGAATGCAAGCTGCATTTGGTGGTTATAATCCAAGTACTGGTTACTCCTATTCTGGAACTTCAATGAATTTTGGCACTGGAAGAAACAATACGCTTTTACTGTACAACTTGACTGGGAATAATGCTTCTAAATATGTTTATAATGTAAACTATGATGGTTATAATGATTGGTATATTCCTAGTTACAATGAATGGAATAAGATTGGACCAAATTGGACGAGCTTAGGATTACCCTATGGACAATATCAAAGTTCTTCAGAATTATCGCGTGATAATAGTGCTTTTTTTAGCGTATATAATAGTTATGGGTGGATCTCCGCTAGTATGAGTAATAGTGGTAAGAATAGTTTATATGATGTAATTGGGATAAGGAATTTTTGATTAGCTCACTTCGTTCGCTGATCCAAATGGGGTGGGTTAAAATGCGTCAGAAATTCGTTCGAATCCTGTCTTCCCGACAAATTGTATTCTTCTTTATTCAACAGGCCTCATTGCGAAGCAATGTAACAAGCATATAAAATTTGACAAACATCAAGCTAGCTTGTGTTTTCAAATTTTTCATGCTTGATGCCTACGGCATGGCCTGTTGATATAGGGGCATAAAAAAAGTCAGCGTTTTACTGCTGACTTTTTTGTCGGGAAGACAGGATTCGAACCTGCGACCCCTTGGTCCCAAACCAAGTGCGCTACCGGCCTGCGCTACTTCCCGTTCCATTATAACTTGCGTTATAAATATGTTTAAACCGGTTTTGTATCAAAAAGAACTAAGTTAAGTGCGGAGAGGAAGGGATTCGAACCCTTGGTACAGTTTAACCCGTACGGCAGTTTAGCAAACTACTGATTTCAGCCACTCATCCACCTCTCCTCCGAACCTCTTTCGAGGGGTGCAAAAATAAGCACTGTATCGTTAAAATCCTAAAAAAAATGAGGAATAAACTAAATTAAGTTCATTACATCGCAGCCAACTGTACTTTCTGCGTTAATTCCATTACGTTCTCTCTGAACATAGAATCTGTATCCATGAGGTCTTTCACGGTTTGGCAAGAGTGAATTACCGTAGTATGATCTCTTCCACCAAAATGTTCTCCAATAGTTTTCAAAGAATTCTTTGTGAAAGCCTTAGCCAAATACATGGTGATTTGTCTAGCTTGAACAATCTCACGCTTACGCGTCTTTTGTAACAACTTATCATATGGCACTTCAAAGAATTCACATACCATTTTTTGAATGGCATCAATCGTGATTTCTTTACTGCTGGTTTTAACAAAATTGCGTAATACCTTCTTCGCTAACTCAACATCAATCTCTTTCTTATTCAATGAAGATTGCGCTAATAATGAAATTAAGGCACCTTCTAATTCTCTAACATTGGTATTGATATTGTATGCTACATACTTCACTACTTCTTTCGGCATTTCTAAACCATCTGCCTTCATCTTCTTCTCTAATATCTCAATACGCGTTTCGTAATCTGGAACTTGAATATCAGCACTCAAACCCCATCTGAAACGGCTTAGTAATCTTTCTTGTAATCCTTCTAAGTCCTTAGGTGCTTTATCAGAAGTTAAAACCAACTGCTTTCCACTTTGGTGTAAGTGATTGAAGATGGCGAAAAATGCATCTTGTGATTTTTCTGCTCTGTTAAAGAATTGCACATCGTCAATAATTAATACATCAATTAATTGATAGAAATGTATAAAATCATTGATAGCATTATTACGACTATGATCTTGGAATTGATTAATGAATTTCTCAGAACTTACATATAAAACCACCTTATTTGGATGGATGCGTTTTACATCATTTCCGATGGCTTGAGCCAAATGCGTTTTACCTAAACCTACCCCACCATAAATGACTAATGGGTTAAAAGAATTTGCTCCTGGTTTTTCAGCAACTGTTTTACCAGCTCTGCGAGCCACTCTATTGCAATCACCCTCTATAAAAGCATCAAATGTATAATTATGATTTAATTGAGGATCAATTTGCATTTTCTTTAATCCTGGAATCACAAATGGATTCTTAACAGGATTATCAATAACCAATGGGAAATTCATCTCATTGTTACTATATGTTTTCATGCCACTAGCTGGCACATCCATTGAACCTTTTTTATTGTTACCGCTATCTACCATGATACGGTATTCTAATCTAGCTTCTTTTCCTAATTCTCTCTTTAAAGTCTTTGCTAATAAATTAACGTAATGTTCTTCGATGTATTCGTAAAAGAATTGGCTTGGTACCTGGATCATCAACACATTGTCTTTTAACTCTACAGCTTGAATAGGCTCAAACCAAGTTTTAAAATGTTGCCATTCTACAATGTCCTTAATTATCTTTAAACAATTACTCCAAACTATGTCAACACTTTTCGCCATATATACTTACTACACCTTTTATAATAGTTAAAATTAATTTACCCTATCCTCCTCGACCAAGCAGGAAGTCTATTTCCTAATTCAGTCTGCGAATATTCAAAAGAATTGTTGAAAAAAAAACTTTTTTATTTGGTTTTTTTTACATGTAGTAATTAGCCTGATTTAGACCCGTTTCTACATCTTTCATCCGCCTTTCAAGATAGCCCTATTTTGATAAAAAATGAAGTTTATCCACTTTTTTTAGAATTTATTTTTTTAGAATACGAATACCCTTTAGCTTTCTAAATACCGCCCCTTCCATTTGCCTAATTTTATATACCTTTACCCACTTAATAAATACCCATATGAGCTACGAATTAATAGGCAAATTAATTGCCAAGTACGATATTGTTCAGAGAAAGGAAACCTTTAAAACAAGGGAATTTGTGATTGAAAAGTCGGATGATATCAATGGAAAGACCATTACAAATTATGTAAAATTCCAATGTGTACAGGATAGAACCAGCCTTCCCGACAGATTTAATATTGGAGATACTGTAAAGGTTTTATTCAATATCAAGGGTTCTAAGTGGAACAAAGATGGAAAGGACAATTATATTACCAATTTAGACGCATGGAGAATGGAAGCAGTAGCCTTAGGTGGAAATGCTGCCCCTTCAGAAAGTAGCTATTTTGATATGCCTGCTGGAGAGATGAACGAAGGAAGCGACGATTTACCTTTTTAAGAGACTATATAATATTGGCATTTTTTAGGATAAATACCTAACCCCATGCAAGAAAAAATTCAGCTACGCTTAAAACCAGCGGAAGCAGCAGAAAAACATACTGTTTTACAGTACCTATCCAAGAGTCTAGCTAAGCCTATAGACTCCATTACTGGATATCATACCCTTAAGCAATCTATCGACGCCCGAAGCCGTCAACAGGTATGGATTAACCTTAGCCTTCTCGTATTTATTGACGAGCCACTTCAAGAAAGAACATCCGAAGCCTATCATTTTCCCACCCTCCCAGCCAATGCCAAAGAAGTCGTGATTGTTGGAGCGGGGCCAGCTGGATTATTTGCCGCTTTAGAATGTATATTATTGGGATTAAGGCCAATTGTATTAGAAAGAGGCAAGGATGTAAGATCAAGAAGAAGGGATTTGGCCAAACTAAACAAGGAAGGCATTGTGGATCCTGAAAGTAATTATTGTTTTGGGGAGGGCGGCGCTGGAACTTACAGTGATGGTAAATTGTATACAAGAAGTAATAAAAGAGGGAGTATCGATAAAATCTTAACCCTATTTTATCAATTTGGTGCAGATGAACGTGTGTTATATGAAGCCCATCCCCATATTGGCACCAATAAATTACCCCATATTATTACTGCGATGAGAGAACAAATTGAGCAAAGTGGTGGTAAAGTATTGTTTGAAAAAAAGTTGACAGATTTAGTGGTAGAAAAAAATGAACTAAAAGAAATCATCACTGCAGATGGAGACCGTATCCCTACCAAGGCCTTAATCTTGGCCACTGGTCATTCAGCTCGAGATATATTCGAACTATTATATCAAAAACAAATATTAATTGAAGCAAAACCTTTTGCATTAGGTGTTCGTGTAGAGCATCCCCAATCAATAATAGATGCTATTCAATATCACTGTTTATTAAGAGACCCCAATTTACCTCCTGCTAGTTATAGTTTAGTAGAACAGGTAAATCAAAGAGGCGTATTTAGTTTTTGTATGTGCCCCGGTGGAATTATTGCGCCTGCAGCCACAGCCCCTGGAGAAATTGTGGTGAATGGATGGAGTCCAAGCAAAAGAAATAATCCTTATGCCAATAGTGGCATGGTAGTGCAGGTGGATCAAGCTGCAGCTTTTCAATTTTTGCAAAAACAACAAACAAAGCTTAAAGAAAACAACCCTTTATTATTATTGGCCTTTCAAAAAGAAGTAGAAAAAGCTGCATTCAATGCGGGTGGAGGATTGCAAGTAGCACCAGCAAGCAGGCTAGTAAATTTTTGTGAAAATAAAATCACCAAAGATTTACCAGATGCAAGTTATTTACCTGGTTTAAAAGAGAGTGATTTGAAAACAGTGTTACCCAATTTTGTGCATCAAACCTTACAAGAAGGATTCAAAGCTTTCGGTAAAAAAATGAGAGGCTATTATACCAATGACGCTATTGTTGTTGCCACTGAAAGTAGAACATCCTCACCTGTTCGTATACCTAGAGATGAAATGAGTTTACAGCATCCACAAATTAACAATCTATATCCATGTGGCGAAGGTGCTGGTTATGCTGGAGGAATTGTAAGTGCAGCAATGGATGGTCAAAAATGTGCCCAAGCCATCGCTGCAGCTTTATTATAAACTAATCTTCTGGTTTTGATTTCTTACTAATCAATAAGCCATCATTGATTAATGCATTGGATTTAAAAGATTTTAATTCCATTTCTAAATCGGTATTTAAATCTCTAGAAGTTGCTAGTGAAGGCTTACCAGCATTTACCCAAGCTGTATACCAAAAATCAGTCACCATATTAGCAGATGCAATCAATTGCCCATTAATGGTTTGACCTAATGCTTTTGCATAAGCTTCAGCAAATTGCTTGGTATAGGTTTTTGTTTCTTTACCATAACGCATTTGTGTGCGATATTTTGTATCGGGTGTAAACTGAATACTTATTTCTCTTTCAATAGCAAACATAGATGGTAATAATGCATGTGCTTTTCTAATATCTGCCCATAAAGCTGTAGCAGGATCTTTAATATATGTTGCTTTATGATTGCTGTACAACATATATTGTTGAATAGTCAATTCTGGAATAGTAGATTCCCATAGAGCATGCATTCCTTTTTGACCAGTTAATTGACCATCATGATTGTCTGTAGTGTGTAAAGGAACATGTAAGTCTCCAATATAATGTGCTAAATCGGCTGCATAAAAATAAATACTGTCTGCATTTCCAGATTTAAAAGCCTTGGTTAATTTATCCAATTGCATCATGGCATTATAAGGACCCCATCCATATTCTTTTAAAGTGTCTTCTGAATATTTCTTTACAGCAGTTGCCCAATCCATTGGCATATTATTGACTGCATTAGGGCCAAATTTTTCTAAATCAATATAGTGTTTTGAACCCTCTGTCTTATCGGTATTTCTTCTAATATCTGGTCTTACAGAATTGTATACCAAGTTAGCCTTATCCTTATGAAAGAAAGAGCGCAAAGGTTCAGGTAAATTATAAATTGAAATTTGATTAATTGTACGATGTACTAAAAATCCCCAACTGCTAAAACTGATTAGCGCAATAACTAATAGCATAGAGAAAATACGCTTGTTTTGTAACATAATGCCTAATTTTTTACGAATATAGTCCTTGTTTTTCCACTTATCAAAATTGAGGCATTAATCTATCAAAAAGGATATTACATTTGGGTATAAATTGAAACTATGGATCCTATTTTAAGTTTATCTCATTTGAAAAAATATTATTCCGACCAAAAGGCGGTGGATGATATTAGTTTTGACATTCAAGAAGGAAGCATATTTGGTTTACTAGGACCTAATGGTGCAGGTAAGACCACATTGTTAAGAATGATTACAGGTATATTTTATCCTGATAGTGGGAATATCACTTTAGATGGAAAAGCTTTTGACCCTCTCAATGATATTCAAAAAATTGGATACATGCCAGAAGAAAGAGGTTTGTATAAGAAAATGAAAATTGGAGAACAAGCATTATACCTCGCACAATTAAAAGGATTATCCAAAGCTGATGCTACAGATAAAATTAAGTATTGGTTTAAGAAATTTGAAATGGAGTCTTGGTGGAATAAAAAAGTAGAGGATCTAAGTAAGGGAATGAGTCAGAAACTTCAGTTTGTAACGACTATTTTACACGAACCTAAATTGATCATCTTAGACGAACCCTTCAGTGGTTTGGATCCAGTAAACGCCAATTTAATCAAAGACGAAATTTTTAATTTAGCTAAAAAAGGGTCTACCATTATTTTTAGTACACATAGAATGGAGCAGGTAGAAGAAATTTGTGACCAAATCGTACTAGTCAATCTAGGTAAGAAAATTTTGGATGGTACTGTTACAGATATTAAGCAACAGTTTAAAGAAAACATCTTTAGTATTCAAACTGCGGAGGCAATCAGTCTTGAAGAAAATGCAATTTTTTCAGTGGTGTCTACTTCAAATCATACCACCTTGGTAAAAATTCAACACGGATATAAAAGCAATGATGTATTGGCTTATTTATTGAAAGAAAAGATTGAAGTGGTAGGCTACAACGAGGTTTTACCTTCATTAAATGAAATCTTCATACAATTGGTTGAAGACACCCATTCTACAACAAGAGCATTTCAACCATTATAATACTCCATAAAAATATTTTAGATGAACAAGATTTGGTTAATTATACAAAGAGAATATACAACAAGAGTAAGTAATAAGCGTTTCTTATTGGTTACCTTTTTAATGCCCATTTTAATCGTTGGACTGATTGCGGCATCTGCTTATGTGTCAGTTTCCGGAATAGAGCATCGAAAAATAGCAGTAATTGATCCTAATGGCTTTATTCAAAGTGCTTTAAAAAACTCTGAGCAAATTGAATTTAGTTTTCCTAAAGATGTGGACACCAATAACTATAAAGAAAAGGGATATACAGATGTGTTAATCATTCCAAAATTTGAAGGACGTGAAAAGACAGAATATATATTAAGATCAAAAAAATCAATGGGACTAATGTTGCAAAATAGCATTACCAATAAAATTAATAATGCCATTGAAGATCAAATGTTACAAGAAGCAGGTATTCAGCAAAATGTTTTAGATTCTATTCACACAGCATCTCAGTTTGCTGAATTAAAAGCGTATGAAGATAAAGGCAGCTCTAGTAAAGAAAGTAATGCAGGCCTTGCAATGGGCATTGGTTATGCTAGTGGATTTTTAATTTACTTGACTATGTTTATTTATGGAACTATGGTAATGCGTGGGGTGATGGAAGAAAAAACCAATCGTATTGCTGAAGTGATTATAAGCAGTGTGAAACCTTTTGAATTAATGCTTGGTAAGATTATAGGTATTGGCGCTGTTGGTTTGACTCAATTTATTTTATGGATCACATTAATTATTTCATTAACCAGTGTTGCAAGTAATTTCTTGCCTGCAGATATTCAACAACAAGTAACTGCTTTACAACAAAATAATGGACAAATGGCTACTGGTATGGCTAATGCAAGCGAATCTGCAAAACAGATTTATGCTATGCAGCATACTTTTGCTACTGCTAATTGGCCTTTGATCATTAGCTGTTTTATATTTTATTTTTTAGGTGGCTACTTATTTTACTCCTCTTTATTTGCAGCAGTTGGTAGCGTAGTAAATGAAGATGCACAAGACGCTCAAAGTTTATTGTTCCCTGTAACAATGCCATTGATATTTTCATATATCATCACCAATATGGTAACACAGAACCCTAATACCCCGATAGCGTTTTGGGCAAGTATGATACCGTTTAGTTCCCCCATGGTCATGATGGCCAGAATTGCATATGGTGTTCCAAGTGCAGTAAGTTATTGGGAGCTTGCCTTAAGTATGGGTATACTGATTATTGGCTTCTTATTTACTACTTGGTTAAGTGGCAAAATTTATAGAACTGGTATTTTATTGTATGGTAAAAAACCTTCTTGGAAATTAATGATTCAATGGGCTTTTAAAAAGAGTTAATCAAGTCAACAACTTATCATCCATGAATAGCACTTTTTATAGTGCTATTCTTATATTTACCCCTGCCCTAGTATTGGTCATTGGAGGAGAAGAAGAAATATAAGGTGTAGCTTTTCTCTGATCAAAATAGAACTTCAAATTAATCTTACTATTTAATACATAGTCGATAGAGGGTTGTAAGGTTAATTCCCTTTGCCCACCTGTACCATATGCATTGGTTTGATCTAGCCTGCTATTACTGTTAAATACATCTCTAAGTGAGACGTCTAATCTAAAAGTTAAATCATTAGTTAATTTATTATTATTCAATCCAGGAATATTAAAGGGCAATCTTAAACCTCTTTTTCGAAAACTAGTTCCAAATACCCACTCCGTACTATTGTTTTCACTTAATTGATAATCCACTAAACTTAAAGCTAACATCCTACTTTTTTTATACTCAAATCTTAAAGACCATTGTGTAAGTGTTGTTAGGTTTAAACCAATCAATGGCTCCATTCTCTCCGCAATGGTAATATTAGGAATTAAAAAATAAGGTAAATAATTCCCACTTACTGTATCTAAAAAAGTGGGTACTGTTCTTCCATTTCTATTTTCTGCAGCGTATAATAATGAACTTTGAAAACTATTCATGGATAAATTACTATTATAACCATGAGACAAGCTTATATTACTAAAAATCTCAGATAATAAAGGAACTTGGGTCAAACCATTATATAATAAAGACCAATTAGGTCTTGGCAACATGCCAGAAAATGGGTTTGATCTAATATTCTTATTAGATTGATTCAATAAATTAACTTTTTTAGGGTCTTGTCCTGTATATGCGGCAATAAAAGAAGGAATTAGTACATCTTGTGCATAACGACCATATCCTTTCGCATAATCTCCTTCATTGGTTGGGAAACCATTGGATGCGGCTACCCTATTTGAAATGATTTTTCTATAGTTTTGAAATAAGATGAACTGATCTGAAATCACATTTGGATCGTGTCTATCAAAAAAAGTATTTAAGGCAATATAACTTATATTAAAACCACCAGCAGAAAGAGGATTAGAGTGAATTCTTGGGCCATTAAAATCAAAACTAGTATCCTTAAATAATTCCGAATACTCTTTGGTAAAGGTTTTATCTAATCTAATATCTATCATCATTGATCTGATTGGCTCAATCAATAATCTTGCAGATAATTTTTGATCAAAACCTTGCCTGAATAACATATTAAATGCAGGATCACGAGATAAATAATTATTCTTTTCTTGTTGATTCAACCAATTAGAATCGGGCTGATACCCAATGGTGTACTCAATTCCAGGAGCAAATCCATTCCAACCTTTATCTACAAATTGAACACCGTTCATATAACCTGGCAATCTGCTGTGATAATTTTCGGTGTAATCCAGAGATCCATTTTGTACCATAGTTAATAAAGAAACCAATGACTTTATTGGACCAGGAACATTGTATAATTGATTTGCCTTTAACACTCTTTGAGCAATTCTTTCTTGTCTTCTTGCATCTTTCCATTTCTTCAATGCTTCCGCTCTTTCTTTTCCAGTTTTATTTTCCAATGCCTCTTCTTTAGATAATAAAATTTTTGAGCTAATAGGATTAGATGGCGGCGCAGAATATCTACTATCTGATAAAGCAGATTTAATAAACTTAGATTTTTTATAAAAATTCATAAAATTGAACTGTGCATTCAATTGTTGTGAAAAAGTATTTTCAATAGTATTACCCATTTCCAAAGCTAATCTACTAGCACCGATCCAATTATAATTGGTAGTAATATTATAACTAGATAAGATCCAATCTGTTAATGGAAACTTGTTGGTGGGTAAATCATATCTTAAAGATATTCTTTGATTATATAAAGTGTTTCTTCCACCCTTGAGTAACATACGCCATAACGAGTCTTTCTTCGCCTGCGTATCTATTTTTCCATCTGGTTCGTCAATTCTAGAATTTAAATTAGCCGAAAAATCCATATTTAAAGACCTAGTCATTGGCCATCTCATATTAAACAATCTACTCATGGTAAAGTATTTATCAAAAGTAGTTTCTGCTTTTTCTGTTGTACCGTCAAAAGAATTGATCACCCTTGGCGTAAACTCACCCATTTGTCTATCAAAGACTGTTCTATAGCTTATTAAACTAGGGGTTGGATTAAAATTGACTTCTCTGATTAAATTTAACCATGGTGAGGCATTCCTTAATAATTTACCAAAAGGCTGGTATGACTTTCCATTATTGTTAAAAGTATATCCTATCGCACCTCTTTGTTTAACCATTTTATTCATCTCAATTACAGGACTGGTTTGATTTAATTGAGAATAAGAATAACTAAAATCTAAATTGCTAATACTAATAAGACTTGGCTTCTTTCCAGGCAAAACTCTAACATTAGTAAAGTTTAATGTTTGAATAGTAGTTTGATCAGCAGATGCATTTCTTACAGAATCTCTAGCAGCCCCTGTAAGAGATTTTAATTTATCAGCATACAAAATATCTTTATTGAATGGATCAAATTCCGGATTTTCATTGGTTTTATTAATACTTGCAAAAACGGGTAATGAGACTTTTACTTGCTTTGGCAATAATTTACCAGCTTCAATATTGGTTGCAACATCTAATTGAGATAGTCCTGTTTTCGCCCTTTCATTCATTTTTTGCTCAATACTTCCAAAGCCCGAAGTTCTATTGTTCACCGAAACCGCCACATTACCTAAATCTGCCAATACCATATCCATTCTTCCTAATGCAGCCCAAGATCCTCTTTCATCTAAATTTGATAATCTCAATTCATTCAGCCATACTTCCGCATTCATGTTTTGAATATTGGAACTATTCTCTATAGCCATTAAGATGCCTCTTACTTCACCTAAGTTAGGATTACCCATAATACTATAAGTGTGACCATTAGATTGTTGTACTCTATAAATGGTATTATATGATTGACGCGTTTTATCTCTTGATAACTTTAACTGGACTAAATCGTTTAAACTTAAATTTAATTCGTTTTCTTCAGGCCATACCAAATTAGCTTCTGAAGTAGCATAGATTTTTCGCTTGGTGGTAGTTAATGGAATTCTTATTTCATAATAATTGTTTTGAAAATCCTGACCCAAACGAATCACTGCAGTCATCGTTCCTTTTTCAACAACATCAATAGAGTTCTTATTTTCAGCATGAATAAACATAGACAATCTACCATAGCGTCTTACATCAATATTCATTGTTTTAAACACACCTCTAGTACTTTTAGCAGGTAAATTATTCAATTGAATACTTAAAGCCTGTTCGTTTTGCAAAAGATTCACCCCATTATTACTTAATAATTGAACTCTTTCAATACCTGGAGGAATAACATAATTCACTGGAGTACGACTTCCATTTTCTTCCACACTTACTGCCAATGTGTTCATGGATGTTGTGTTACTTACTGGAATTGCCTTATATTCTCCTGAGGTATCAATTTCATAAACAAATTGTCTCCATTGATTTCGCACTAAATCTAATCTTGCAAAACGTAAAGTAACTGAATCTTCAAACCCAGTTAAATACATTCTAATAAACCGAATTGACTTAAAATCTCTAATACCACCATAACTATTGGAGAATGACTTAATGGGGACTCTAAATAAGTACCAATTTTCTTGTGACTTAGAACCATCTGCTAATGTTACACTTACTGTTTTAGAATCTGTTACATACCTTGTAGAACCAACCCCTAATTTATTTTTTTGCAAATCAATTTCATATTCAAAATAAGCTTCTGTTTCGTTTAAGGTATTGTCTCTATTCAAATCTTCATTATCCGGAAGTAATGTTGCAGCACTACTAAATTGGCTAGTTCCCGCCAGAGCTGAGTTGCCTTGTGGGTTATTAAAAAATTTATACCTACCTAGAATACCCGTTTTACTTTGATCATAGCTTGGATCACGATACCATACATAGTTATCTGCAGATGGATCTTTTAAAATTTGTTGCGCTAAACTAGCATTGGGGATTTTATTGATAAGGTAAGCTCTTTTATTGGCCTCTTCTGTATCATTCATACCATCAAAACCAACGTCTTGGTATTTTCTGTCCTCCGGATTATTACTAAATGCATTAGTTACTTGAATAGGATTAACAGGTACATAACCCCAGGTTGAACTATCAATACTTGCTGGAATTTGGGGAGTAGGCATTCCATTTTCATAAAATCTTCTTCCATCCCTTAAGATATCCTCGCTAACATTACCCAGGTTTAAAATCAATTTACCCTTGGTTGCAGGTGATTTAATAAATGGATCCTGTACCCAGAATTCTACATATTCAATGATATTTGTTTCAAAATCTGTCTGATCCAATGAACGCATAATACCACCCCATTTAGCTGCAGGATTATTTAATTTACCATTTGCATCTAAATTTTTGTAATCATAGTTGTAAGGACCTCTTTCTTTTGGATAGTAACTAATATCAAAAGTGGGTAATTGTACATCTGTGATATTCGTTGTTTTTTGCGGAAATAATTCATTGGTAAATACCTGTCTTACTCTTGGATCACTTAAGTCTGCTAAATTTTCAGCTACAGGATTATTTCCACTGTTTTTATCTTGTAAAGTAGGTTCAATGGTATACCATGCCAATCTTGATCTACTAAAATTATAGTTTACAGAATCTGAAACAGCATCTGCTGTAAATCTATCCATTGGAGTAGATGCCAATGCCCAAGCTGTAAATGGAAATCTTAAATCTATATTGGTTCTTGCAGCTTCAAAATCATCCAAGTATATGAGACCAGCCGCACCTCTTCCTATTTGTTGTGCATGATCAGGTTTTAAAAAGGCTGCCTCACCATAAGCCGTTAAATAAGATTGCGCTTTGGTGGAATAAAAAGGTAATTTATTTAATGCTCTAGTTAATCCAGGCAATTCTGCTTTATAGTTAAAATCAACTCCATACATGGAGTTTTTAATGGGGTCTGATCCAAAATTCGTTTTTGTAAAAAATGGTCTTTCAGTTAATCTTGTCGAAGAAAAACCAAAATTAAAATTCTTGCTCGCTACATAATCTAAACGCAAAGCCCTAAACCCTCTTTCTTGAAAACCGAATCCAATATTATTTTCAAAAGATACATTCACTGGAATATTAGAACTTAAAATACCTGGATTGATAATTCTAACCGTACCCGATCCATAATCCACCATATAATCCAAACCCTCTTTTAAAATTTGTCCGCCCGCTCTTACACTTACAGAGCCAGGAGGAACATTGAATGCATTCAAACTAATTTCAGCACCTCCGCTACTACCCCTAACTTGACCTTCCATCACAAACCTATTTAGATTCGCATAGGTTTGAGCTTCTGCTTTAATGTTGCGGTATAATTGAGGATAAATATATTTTTTTGAAATATTGGTATCAAGCCCTTTGAATGCGACTTCTTGTAAATCTTTACCAAAGGGCTCTAAATATGGAAAGACTATTCTACCCATTCTTGAAATCACTGTATAACCTTCCACAAAGTCAAAAACCCCATCAGGTTGTGGATCATTTCTATTATTTAATCTATCTAAATTCAATAATTTAATCAACGACTTTCCTTCCGATGCTTTATTGGTAACAGGCATATATCTTTTCAAGCCTGCACTTGGTTCTTCGTATAAAATATTCAATTGAAAATCTTGTTGTTGAATCTGCCCAAATAAATCTAATGAATAAACGTTCTTCATCATTAAATCCCAGATAGGTAAATCTGTTCTTTGCGTTGTAGCTTTCAATAATTTCAAAAACAATATTTGTTGTACTCCTTTATTTTGATCCAATGCAATATTTTCAGAAAACTCACCCACTTGAAATATCTTACCATTGTATGCATATTGAAAAGCTACCCCCAAGACTTCATCAGGTTGGAGCGGAATATTCAAAGATAGAAATCCAATTTGAGGATTAAAGAAATACTCATTCTCAGTTAACTTTCTTGCAAAAGTTCTTTCATAATCTTCTGCAGATCTCATTCCCTCCATTGTCAAAACACTAGAAACAGATGCAGGGTTTCTAGCATTGCTATTGTTGATTAACTTGGAGTATAATGCATTGGCACTATTGTCAGGCAATTGATCATTGATACTATTTGATCCAATGGGTCTAGTTCTATAATTTGATTTATGTGGCGCAGGTTCACCAATATCCATTAATCCCACCACATCTCTAGCATTAGTGGTTTGACCATTTCTGTTGGTTACCCATACTTCAATTCTTTTTATTTGAGCTTGAGAATTAATCAATGGCAAGTTAGCCATTGAACTGTTAAAGGTATTTCTAAAATATTGGGATAATAAAAAGTGCCTGTTTTCTTCATAATCATCTAGTCTTTTTTGGAAACGTTGTGTACTTGCTCCACCAGACATCGCCATACTTTGTCTTTGAGATTTTTGATTGGCTAAGGCTGCAGTAATAAATAATTTACCAAATTGCAATTGTGTTTTTACACCAAATAAATTTTGTGTACTTGGGATTAATACACTTCTTGAAATATAATTAATATTTCCCGCTTCAATAAACTTTACAATCTCATCTTTCTTTCCCTTATAGCTAAGTCTAATTTGATTGTCAAAGCCTAAATTAGACAATGAATTAAGATTAATAGGAAACTTTAATTTATCTCCAATACTAGCATTCATACTAAAATTAGTATTGGCATCAAAATCAAAACCACCATTTCTTCTGGCCCTTTCAGGCAAAGTTGGATTATCTACTTTTTGACCTTGATAACCAGCTCGAATATTAATCTCCCCAACAGGTCTGATATCCACTTTTAAATCCGAACCAGTCTTCCCAAATAGTCTATCAAAATAACTATCAAATACTTTGACTTTTGGTCGGGTAACTTTTCTGTTCAATACCCCCAATGAATTTGCTCTTTGCTGAAAATAAGCTTGTTCATCTTTTCTGGTTTTGATTTTCCAAAACTCATCAAAAGTTAGGGTATTGGGATTGCGTAAAAACTTATTGCCAATATATTCACCTACCTGATAGGTCTTAGTAGAAGGATCATAGTCCACTCTTTTCTTTACCAAACTGGTATCTCTAATATCAAATGGATTATTACTTGATTGATTCAAAAAGTCTACCCTTCTATCTTTGATAGGATATCTTACAGTATCTTTAGCAATTTGGCTTGTTTGTGCAAATCCCTGTATACTTAGAGAAAGCATGCACGACAAAGTGAAAATTTTGCTAAGTGATTTCAAAATGAAAATGGTTGAGAACTATTTTAACAATTTTTAAGCGCTAGCTTAATTAGGCTTTCTAAACTAATATCAGCACCTTCTGATTGCAATACCTTATCTAAAGCTTTTTCTGCAACTGCCTTTTGAATACCCAACGCAACCAATGCTTGTAATGCATCTTGATGAGGAGAAGACTGCGTAAATGTACTGACTCCTGCATGAATCCCATTACTTGAGGGCATCTTTGCCAATTTGTCTTTTAATTCTAAGACTAACCTTTCAGCAGACTTTTTACCAATACCCTTAATCTGCTCTAATTTTCTAGCTTCCCCATTTACAATTGCACGAATAATTTCTTCTGGCGGCATACCAGAAAGCATCATTCTAGCAGTACTTGCCCCCACCCCTGATACACTAATTAATTGCAAAAACAAATCCTTTTCTTGTTGTTCATGAAATCCAAATAGGACTTGTGCATTTTCGGTTATATGCAAATAGGTATGTAAGAGGCCTTTTTCCTTTTTGGATATAGCTTCATAGGTATGAAAACTAATATTCACCTCATAGCCAACTCCGTTTACATCTATTATCAATTTAGCTGGAGTTACTTGAACAAAATTACCTTGTAAAAATGCGATCATATACCTTCAAAAATAACACTAAAGCAAGTAAAAATGAGGCATTTGGGCGGATTCTTGGCCATTTTTTTGGATATTTGTAGACCAAACTAAAAATTGATCTATGTCGAATGCTTTGAAAGCAGCAATTACTTGTGTTGGAGGGTATGTTCCAGAGACCAAATTAACCAATTTTGACTTGGAGAAAATGGTGGATACCAACGATGAGTGGATTAGAACCAGAACAGGTATTTCAGAAAGAAGAATATTAAGAGAACCAGGCAAAGCAAGTTCAGATATGGCGGTTAAAGCCATCGAGGAAATTCTACGTAAAAAGAAGCTAGATCCATTAGAAATTGACTGTATTATTTGTGCAACTGTAACCCCAGATATGGTGTTTCCTGCAACGGCCAATATTATTGGAGATAAAATTGGTGCAAAAAATGCATTTGGATTTGATTTAGGCGCTGCATGTAGTGGATTTTTGTTTGCATTAAATACGGGTGCCGCATTTGTTGAAACAGGCAAATACAAAAAAGTAATTGTAGTGGGCGTTGATAAAATGAGCTCTATCATTGATTATACCGACAGAGCCACTTGTATCATTTTTGGGGATGGCGCTGGGGCTGTTTTACTAGAACCTAATCAAGAAGGCAATGGTATAATGGATGCTATCTTAAAAAGTGATGGAAGCGGTAGAGATTATTTACATATTAAAGCGGGCGGAAGTTTAAAACCAGCTAGTGTAGAATCTGTAATGGCTAAAGAACATTATGCATTTCAAGATGGACAACCTGTATTTAAATTTGCAGTGAAAGGTATGGCGGATGTAAGTGCAGAACTATTAGATAAAAATAATTTAACAGGCGATGATATTGCATGGCTAGTGCCTCATCAGGCTAATTTAAGAATTATTGATGCCACAGCTAATAGAGCAGGTATACCGAAAGAAAAAGTAATGATCAATATACATAAATACGGTAATACCACTGCAGCCACTATCCCATTGTGTTTATGGGAATGGGAATCTCAATTAAAGAAAGGTGATAATTTAATATTAGCAGCTTTTGGTGGTGGATTCACATGGGGTGCAGCTTGGGTTAAGTGGGCATATTAAAAAATAAAAAAGGAAAGATGAGCAAGAAAAAATTTAAAGGAATTAGCACAACAACATTGCATACTGCTAATCATGAGAACGATAATTTCTCTCATACCACTCCTATTTATGCAACATCTACTTTTACTTTCGATTCTACAGAAGAAGGAATGGAAAGATTTAAAAGTGATGATAAAACAAGAATTTATACAAGATGGGGTAATCCTACTTTTACTGCAGCACAGGATGTAATTGCTGCTTTAGAAGCACATGGTATTAAAAATTCAGATGGCAGCCCTTTAGAACTTATAGCTTATTTACATTCTAGTGGACAAGCAGCAATGAGCACTTTATTTTTAAGTAATTTAAGTGCTGGCGATACTTTGATCTCTCATTATTCTTTGTATGGAGGTACACAAGAATTAATGCAAAAAATATTAAAAGAAGCAGGTATTAAAACGGTGTTAGTGGATGTTAGAGATTTAAAATTATTGGAACAAACAATTAAAGAAAACCCCACTACTAAATTAATACACCTTGAAACTCCTGCTAATCCTACATTACAGTGTGTAGATATAGAAGCTATTACAACCATTGCACATCAAAATGGTGTTAAAGTATCTGTTGATAATACAGTGGCTACTCCTTATTTACAACAACCATTTGCGCTAGGAGTAGACTATGTTTTTCATTCTGCTACAAAATTCCTAAATGGACATGGATCTGCATTACACGGCGTATTATTAGGAAAAGATTTAGAATACATGAAAACCAAGGTTTGGAAATGGCATGTATTATTAGGAGGTAATGCAAATGCTTTTGATACCTATTTATTAATTCAAGGAATGAAAACCTTGGAAGTAAGGATGGATAGACATTGTAGTAATGCCAAAAAAGTAGCAGACTTTTTAGCACAACACCCAGCTATTGAAAAAGTAAATTATACCGGACATGCTTCTCACCCAGAACATGCCATTGCATCAAAACAAATGAAACAACACGTTCCATTATTAAGTTTTGAATTAAAAGGTGGTTTAGATGCGGGTAAGAAATTTATAGATGCATTAGAAGTTTGTACGAGAGCCGTTTCTTTGGGAACAGTGGATACATTGGTTTCTCACCCAGCCACTATGACCCATTATGGAATACCAAGAGATGAGCGCATTAAATATGGCATCACAGATGGATTAATTAGAATGAGTGTGGGGATAGAAAACTTTGAAGATCTTGAATGGGATTTATCACAAGCATTGGCAAAAATTTAAACTCCAACCCATGGATATTATCATACGAGCTGCTAAAAAAGAAGATTGTAAACGCATGATGGAATTAATCCATGAGCTTGCTGTGTATGAGAAAGCACCAGAGCAAGTGGTAGTGCCCTTTGAACATTTTGTAGAAAGTGGTTTCGGAAAAAATCCTGTATGGTGGGCTTTAGTAGCTGAAGTAAATGGTGTTGTTGCAGGAATGGCTTTATATTATGTGCGTTACTCTACTTGGAAGGGACAAAGAATGTATTTAGAAGACTTAATTGTTTCTGAAGATATGCGTGGCAATAAAATTGGTGGCTTATTGTTTGATGCACTTATTAAAGAAGCCAAATCAAAAAAATTTGTAGGCATTAACTGGCAAGCATTGGATTGGAATGAACCAGCTTTAAATTTTTATAGAAAGTACAATGCCAGCTTTGATCCTGAATGGATTAATTGTGCCTTAGATTTTTAGTTTATAAACTTTCTATTCTCCCAATTTAATTTAGCCTTATCACCTATATTAATTTGAGGCTCTTGTTCTTTGTTATTTACTTTCAAAGATTCAAATGGAACTTTAGACTTCAAATAATCCCATAGTTTCTTATAAGTCAAATCACCTTTTGTTTCCTGAATAGCTTTTAATAAAAAATAAGTAAATAAGCCATGTTTTTTATCTGAATAAGAACTTGAAGTTTGATTACCACTACTCGCTGTAAAACTAACAATATTGCCATTCAAGAAATCTGATCTTGGAACAACTTTCACACCCCTATTAGCAACGTATTCTTTATTTCTTGCACCTCCACTAAAACATGCATCTATAAACATAGTAATTCCTGCTGATTCATTTTCGGAAAAACTATTATAAATATCCTGTAATTTAATTCCATTTTTTATATTTGATCCACTAATATCAACTGGAATCAGATAAGCTTCCTTTGAAGCTTCATCTGGCAATCCATGACCAGCATAAAAGAAGAAAAGTTCCATCTTTCCTTCAGATACTTTTAACAATTTTTTCATTTTGTCAATTGATTGCATCATATTACCATATGTTGCATTGTATAATAAGGTAATATTATCAGTTGGTATTCCTAAAGTCTTTTCGCAGTATACCTTAAATATCTTGGCATCATTTTTCGCAAAATCAACATTCACCTCTTTTGAAACGCTCGTTTGAAATGAAGAATAGTCTTCATTTCCAATAATTAAAGCAAATCTATTAGGAAAATTTGTGTTTGACTGTGGAATATCTTTATCAACATCAGGCAATAATGAAAAGTTTGTGAAATTGCTTGCAGTTTGGTCATTGACAGTTTGAATATTAAGTTTAGTTATTGAAGATTTATCATTTGAAATATTAGCAACTTTTAATTCTTCTAAAACTAATTTATTAAAATTTTCAAAAAACTTAACTTTTATTGGAATCTGATTTCCTTCAAATTTATTATTTGCATAAAATTCAAATTTTATTTCCGTTGTTTGATCAGACTTTAATTCATTAATCTGAATTTTATCAGATGAAAAATTGAAAATATTTGGAGGAGTATAAAATTCAACTGAAATATTTTTTGCGTCTCCTTGACCTTTGTTATGCATAAGTAACTTTAATTGCATCAATTTGTCCTTATTCAAAACAGTATCTTCATTATCTTTATTTACAAAATAAGTATCATCAATAGATAATACCGATCTTTTTAATTCATTTGTATTAAATGTCACTGAAAAAGGATCTGCATTGAATCCATTTCCTTCAACAACATTTATTAGAAAATTAGCATTGGCAGATACCAACTCTGAACTACCCATAACAGGAATTACAATATTGGTTTTTTTACCAGCTAATAAAGTTCCAATATTAATTACATTACCATAACTAATACCTTTTAGTTTTGAACTATCTTGAATTAAAACTTTCACTGAAAAAGCGTCTCCAATACCTTTATTTTCTATATTAAAATTTAAAAGAGCCGTTTCGTTTGCATCAAGTGACTTATTTTCACTTCCAACTGCATCAATAAAATAAATATCTGAAATAACTAATTTTGCAGGTCCGTTAGGTTTTGGTACTGAATTTAATTTAACAAATTTCATTTCACTCTGGCCTACTTGAGATTTTCCTAATAAAACAATAGGCAAAGTAACTAGTAATAATAGATAATATTTTTTCATATACTAATTAATTAATTATGGATTAGTCGTGAATGATTTTTCAGTACCGTAAATAGTTCCAATAGAATTAGTTGCATAAGCTCTATAATAATATCTAGTATTTCTTGATAACCCTGAAACGGTTGCACTAAACAAACCGGTTCCAGCACCATTTTCTGATTTTGTAGTTAATGAAATAGTAGGCCCTGATTGAAGACTAAAAACTATTCCCTTCTGAGTAATGGCTGATCCACCGTCTGCAGTGGCATTTCCACTTAAAGTTACACTTGTGCTTGTTAGTGAAGTAGGATCACTCGTGGTTACTGATGGAAGACCCGCTAATGTTGTAAAACTAGCTTCTGTACTATAATTAACTCCTGCATTGTTAACAGCATATGCTCTAATGGCATATTTTGTATTACTATTTAGAGAGCTAAAGTTATGAGAAAAGTTAAAATTTGAATTAATTCCATTTGTAGTTGTTCCTAACAATATTTTATTACTACCAGTAAAAGTTGGATTAGAAGTATTATTCCAAACAAAACCATACTCTGTTATTGTAGAGCCTCCAAATGAAACAATAGAACTACTTAAATTAGCAGAAGAAGATGTAACATTAGAAATTGATAAAGACCCTAATGTAGGTGGATTTGCAGATGTGGTTACAGTAACTTCATTCCCATAAGATGTACCAGTAGAATTTGTTGCATAAGCGCGAATGAAATATTTTACTCCAGTTGATAAACCTGTTATATTTGAAATGAATGTACCTATTCCAGATCCATCTGTAGTTTTTGTAGATAAAGCAATTGTTGGATTTGTTGAAGTTCCCCAAACAACACCTCTTGCTGTAACAACAGCTCCACCATCAGAACTAACTGAACCTCCACTATTTGCAGAAGTCATTGAAATATTATAGGGATTAGTTGTGGAAACTGTTGGCAAAGACGCTAATGTCCTGATATTGTACTCTGTACCATATGAAGTACCAGCACTATTAGTAGCATATGCTCTATAATAATATGTAGTTAATGGATTAAGACCTGTTATATTACTAACAAAACTTCCTAATCCAGAACTATCTCTAGTTCTTGTACTAAGGGAAACAACTGGTGAAGGTAAAGTACTCCAAACTACCCCTCTTGCAGTAACTACACTACCATAATCTTTAGAAACATTACCTCCTGAAACAAATGAATTTGATAAAATATTTGTAGCAATTGTTGTAGAAATCAATGGACTAGATAGACTTGTTTTAAAACTTACTTGTGTACCATATGCAATACCCACTAAGTTTTCTGCATATGCTTTGACAAAATAAGTTGTATTGGGCTCCAAATTAGTCATATTCGAAGTAAAAGATGAAAAACCACTCCCATTTGAAATTTTTGAAGAACTAGTAGTTGGATTACCTGAAGTATTAAAAACTATACCTTTATCCAAAATTGCTAACCCTCCAGCATTTGAAATAGAACCACCTGCAGTTGCTGAATTTGAAGTAATACCAGTAACTGAATTAGTTACAAGTGTTGGAAGAGTTTTTCCATCCAAAGGATTAACTCTTTCAAGTGTTTTGATACAACCCGAAATACAAAAAAATACAAAAATATAAATAATCTTTTTCATCAATTTAAAACTTTTTTACAATTGATAATTGTAATGGATTTGAATTCATACCGGGTCTTACTTTGGGTATAATTGAAATATTGTTTTTTGAAATTACGTTATTGGATTTTATATTTTTATTTCCTTTTACAATTGTCTGAATAACATCAAAAAGCCAAATACCAGCAGCAGCTGTTAAAAAAGTTTCATGCTTTTGTTTATAATCTGTTGCACTTGCGAAATTTATATTCATTTCTGATTGAGATCTTGTTTTTAAATACTTATCGTAAAATTCATTAGACTTATTATAAGCATCATTTGACATATAGATTGATGCCCAAAACATTCCAGCAATTATTAGAGGTGTTACCTTTTCATTATTATTAACTACAAAACCTCCAAAACCGGGTAAAATAGCAGATAGTAGGGCATTTCCAGGGCCACGCTTTTTTATACTTTGAGTTGGATTTTCTGTAGTTGGAATTAAAGGTATTGATTCATCTGGTTTTGATGAAGTTGTCTCTAAGATAGGCTTTGTCAATTTTGAATTAGTGTTTTCACTTATTCTTGTTGAATTCTTTATTTTAACTACCGCTTTTAAACCACCTTCATAATCATTAATCTCATTTTTATAATACCAAAATATCTGCTTCCCTTCACCAGGATTTACCTTAGTAATATCACCTTTAATATTAATAGGCATGATAACTTCTCCATTAGATTTGATAAAAACTAATTCCAAATCAAACAAAAAGTCTGCTTCTTCATGTTTCAAATCATAATTAACGTTTATAAAATCTTCATTCACAGTAAAATTTACATTTTCTATAGATTGACTATATGCAAAATGGCATGATATGATAATAAAAATAAACGAAAATATAAATTTCATATTTTACTATTAATTATTTACTTGGATTAAAATAGATTTTGAAAATACTTTTTTTTGATCCAGAGGTATTAAACTGAGCCAATTAAAAAGATTATCTAACGAAATGGAACCGTTTTCATTAACATTTATAAAAGCCAAATCTTTTTTTGTAAAAACAAACAATAATTTACTTTTCTCATCAGTGTTTTCATCTGCCTTCAATAAATAGTTCATTTTTAACAAAGGAAAGGATATCTTTTTGCCTTTCTCAAGTTTAATAGATGATTCATAGCTATTTGGATAAATTAAATTAGCATCTCCTTGATTCCAATTGAAAACTTTCAAATAACAATCAATTGTTGGAGTTATAGTAAATTCTAGATTTTCTTTATTTAAGTAAATCCCTTTTAATCCCTCTAATTTAATTTCGAATTCAGGATCGGCTTTAGAATCATATAAAATAACTTCAGCGGAAATTTCCACTTCCACAGTTAATTCATTTTCACTTTTCTTATTATAATAATAATCTTTTGTTATGTTATATTTTGAAACAGCCCCTTGTAAATCAGTTAAGATTCCTGAACTAAAAAATTGTGAAAAATCTTTATTCCCTTGAGTAGACATTAAAACTTGATAGGAGTTTATATTTTCAATAACACCTGCTTGTTTTAATGCATTGATTTTTGCATCATTTAGTGCTTCTAGTTTTGCTTCTTTATAACTTAAATTATCATTAATTATGGAAATACCTTTTACCTGTTTGATATTTACAATTTTTTGTGCAGATATCGAAATAGGTAAAAGGTATATAAAAAAGAATAAATTATTGACCCTTAGCCAGTTTTTCCATTTCATTATTGAATATTTCTTCGAATTTCTTCTTATCATAATCTAATTGCAATTTTGATTCACTAGAAATTCTTTTATTAGCTCCTTCTAAAATGGTGCTCTTTGCTTTTTCAACAACCACCCAAGATGTATAGCTACCATCTTTTTCTTTGAATACTTTTTCTTCTACTATAACAACTTGTGTCAAAGTTTCATTTAAAGATGAAATAATTTGTTCTTCAAATTTATTTTCATATTCTTGAGCATTTGCAACACTACGTTGATTCGTATACTGACTAGTGGCAATTTTAAAAACTTGTTTGATATTACTTGCCAACTCAGCTTTAGCGTTTTGTAAAGCGATTTTTTTAGAAGTTGCTAAATCTGGACTTGTACCACTTTGTCTAGATCTGAAATTTTCTTTGTCAGTCTTGTATTTGCTTTCACTAAATGGCAAAGAAACCTCTTCAGCGCCTGTAGCCGTCTGAATACTTTTAGTGCCTCCACAGCTTACTATGAAGATTGCAAATAATAAGTATGCACATGATTTTAGTAGTTGTTTCATAAGAAAATATTTAATTTTTTGAATGAACGTAAATATATGAAAAAAACTTATGTAATAAAAAAATATTGAAATATTATTTATTATCAATTATTAATACATTATAAAAAAAATATATATTAATCAAACAAGGTCTTGTATAAATAATTTCTTTTTCGACCAAAAGACTTAGAGAAAGAAATTTCAAAGCCATTAGGCCTTAAGTTAGCAGAACTTAGTTGATTACTAAAGATATCATAACTAAATCCTAAATTATAATCATCCATCATTAAATTGACAGAAGGAATAAGAGCATCTCCAATTCTAGAAAAGCACCCAAGATAAAGCCTTCTTATATTATCATAATCATTAAAAACAGGAATTCCGATTGAACCTCCAATTACAATTTGTCTATTGGTCCCTCTTTCAGTGTAGGACGAATGTAATAACAATGAATAGTCCGTTAAAATAGACTGTTCAAAATTTACGAAATAAGCAGTCTTTAATTTTGATGATGAATTATCGAAGGCGTTAACTATACTTGCTTTTGAATTATAAAATGCATTTCCACTCACTTGTAAAAATAAATCTTCTGAGTGCCAAGCATATATAAATCCACCATTACCTGATAATTTATTTGAAGAGGCTAAAATATTTTCAGCAGAAACTCCAGTTAAAAATGCACGATAATCATATTGATCTGCGAAATTTAATTTTGTTCTATCTATTAATACTTGCGATAAAGTACCTCCTAATCCAATAGAAATACTACTATTCCCATAATCATCTAAATAAATTCTATTAGAAAAATTAAGAGACATATAATTTGTCTGTAGTACACCACCCATTAACTGATCTGAAACAATTTGCAAACCCATCCCAATAGAATTGATTTTTTCAGGATCTCTATTTCTGAACCTATTATCCCAAGAACCAACAAAGGTTCTATACAAATTATTACCATTTATAAATTGTGACCTTAAATTAGTTTTAATTCTTTGATTATAAATCCCGTTTCCTACAGAGGCAGGACTCATAAATTGAGTTGCTGTAAATTGTTGAGACAAAAACGGATCTTGTGCTTTAATATTTTTTATTAAAAATATTAAGAAGAAAAATAATATATATATAATCTTTCTATGCATAATTAATTTAATAAAATGAAGCTTCCATTTTTAATAACAACTAAATTCTCTTTTGTAACATATTCTGCTGTATAATAATACGCATCCATTTGTTGTAATTGATCCCCAACTTTTCCGTTCCATCCTTCAGACATATTATTAGTTTGGAATACAATTTTTCCAAATCTATTGAATATTTTTAAATAGCGGAATTCTCCTATACCAGCATTATTAATTATTTTAATTACATCATTAAGACCATCTCCATTTGGTGTAAATGCATTTGGTAACAATAATATATGATCTCTTGTAACTGTAACATTATAAGTATCTGTTACTTCACACTGAGTCAAGGTATCGGTCCTTAGTAAATAATAAGTTTGATCACTGACACCTCTAAATGTTGGATTCTTGTCGTTATAGTAATTTAATTTTAGTTGAGGCTCCCAAAGATATTTTATATAAGTTGAGTCTGTTTTTGTTTTGATAATTAAATTTTCATCATAATACGCTTCATAAAAGAAAACTTTTGGTGAAATTGGTGTATCAACTATAACTGTGAACTCGTTGCTTAATTGGGATAAACAACCTTTTTGATCTTTAACTTGATATGAAACTTGAGAGGTACCTCCGAACTTGCCACTTATTTTACCATAATTAGTTCCAAGAACATTTTTATTATCGGCTTTAATAATAAACTCATATCCAGGAGTGCCTCCAGATACATATTTATCAACATATATGCCTTTGCCTACACATGTAAATGAAGGACTTGGAAGCGCTTTTACAATTGGAAGTTGATTAATTACAGCATATACTGAAACCCTTTGTTGGGAAACACAGCCTTCATATTGAGCTTCTGCATAATAAATTTTAGTACTATCAATTTTTGGTGTTGAAAATAAAGTATCTGTTATTAATTTAACACCTCCAATATTTTTTTCATACCAATTAACTACTCCTTTAGAAGCATTAGCAATTAAATTTAATTTACCTGGACCGCAAATTTCATTATTTACAATTTTAATTATTTGTGGCACGTATTTAACAACACTTGTTACCGGTATTCTTTGAATAGAAGAACATCCATTATAAATGCCTGATGCATAGAAAGTTGAAGAAGAATCAACTACAGGGCTAATAAAATTATCTCCTGTGTATAAAATCTGTTCCGAACTAGGTCCAGAATACCAATTAATTGTTCCTAAATTAGATTTAGCAGATAAAGCTAAAACTCCAGGTCCACAAATAGTATCTGGAATACTACTTATCACTTTTGGCAATGGTAATACCTCGATAGAAATACTTGGACTATATTTAGCTGGACATGCACCACTCTTTATCTTTGCCCTATATAGTGTAATTACTGAAGAAAGTTCTTCCGATACATTATTTATATTATTGATTAATTGATAACCTACTTCTCCCATATCTCTATATATACTATCTTTAGAAGACGCTTTTTCCCAATTAATTGTTTCACCAACATAATTGAAAAGAGAAATAGTAGGTGTAGTGCCTAAACTACAAATTGGAGATGCTCCTTTTTCGAAACCAATGTTTCCAGGATTTGATTCTGGACTAATATTTAAAACACCAACTCTTTCAACATTTGAACATCCTCCAGTTAGTGTGATTGTATAAGTATATGTTCCGGACTCTATTGGAGTTCCATTTATCACAAAAATACTATCAACTACACCCTGATTTGCAACTATACTCCAATTGCCATATACGCCTTTTGGCAATCCTGTAACATAAGCACCAGTAGCTATAGATGTTTTATACTTTATTTGATTAATTGAAGTATTGATACATACAACTTGCTTTTCTGTTTCACTGTCTGTTAACAAATTGATCGCATTTATTTTTACTTCAATCATTCCAGTAGACGAAACTACTCCACAACCGCCAGTTAAATTTACTGTATAAGCAAAGGTTCCAGCTTGCGTTGGACTTCCCTTAATTGTTATTAAGCTATCTTCCCAAACACCAGTTATTCCAGCAGGCAATCCAATAACTTCAACGCCAGTTGCACCAGTTGATTGATACCTAATATCATTTATAGATGCATTAATACATAAAGTTTGATTATTTGTCTCTGGAGCAGACACTTGTGTTATGGTATTATTTGGCTTTATTGTAATAACACCCGTTGCGGTTTTACTTGAACAACCACCAACTGTATTAATTGTATATGTAAATGTTCCAGATTGAGTTGAAATTCCACTAATAGTTAATACACTATCTACCCACACAGCCGTTACACCATTTGGTAATCCAAAAACCGTTGCACTTGTAGCAACCTCTGTTCTGTACACAATATTTGTAATCGGAGAATTAATACAATTAGTTTGATTATCAGTTCCAGCTGATGAGTTCAAAATAATTTTATTTTCTTTGACAAAAAGCGTACCATTTTGTCTTATAATTCCGCAGCCTCCAGTAAGGGTAATTGTGTAATTGAAAATTCCTGATTCAGTTGGAGTTCCAGAAATAAAATAAATACTGTCTTGAATATTATTATTCGTTGTAGTAGTCCATACACCAGTAACTCCATTAGGCAATCCTGTGACTACCGCTCCAAGAGCTCCAGTTGTTGTATAAGTTAAACTTTGAATTGCAGTATTTACACAAACTCCCTGTCCATCAGATCCTATAAATAAACTTATTTTATTATTTGGCTTAACATCTATTGTTCCTGTTACAAAAGCTGTATTGGTTACACATCCTCCTAATGTTGTAACTGTATAACTAAAGGTTCCAGCAACTGTTGGTGTTCCACTAATAACAAAAACACTGTCCGTAATATTAT